>Ga0272442_10001056_pt1 | contig 42470 bp, 34 predicted proteins | sample SSMForm2O_FD_200262 | JGI IMG/M metagenome (GOLD analysis project Ga0272442, IMG submission 200262) | Marine sediment archaeal communities from Little Sippewissett salt marsh, Falmouth, MA, United States - SSM-Form-2O | ecosystem: Environmental > Aquatic > Marine > Wetlands > Sediment ...
CCCTCAGGAATGTAGACTTCTTGTTGGAAGATAAATTTACTTAAATCATCAGATTCAAGGAATGTACCGTAACAGATTGTTTGTTCTATTAGAAAAGAAGGATGATTCCCGCTGCTGTTAATAGATTGTTCAGCGATTGTTGCTGGGAGGATACTACTAAAAACCATAGAAAATAATACAAGGAGAGTTATTTTTTTTCTATTCATATTTATGCCTCTAGTTAATATTTTCCTTTATAAATATAGTGATATTATAATATATAAATATTACGATAAATATATTGCGACTGTTGAAAAACTATTTTAACAACAAAAACCATCCAACACTAGAATGGAAACCATACCACTAATAAAACTCACAGAACAAATCAAAATAAACCAAATACCCAACTTCATAGAAAAAATAACAGAACAAATCAACGAAAACAACACAATATACATACAAGACATCCACGGAATACAAAAAAACAAACCCAACATATGTCTATATCAAAGACTATCAAGAGACTACAACCTCTGGATAGACAACGGACCACGAAACCTTGGAGACACCGTAGACACATTCATGAGTGGAGCAAACACGATAACAATACGAGAGTCTTTATTTCGAAAATTAAACATAAACGACATCAAAGACATCACAGAAAACCAAATATTCATTAACATAGATCTAGAAAAACCAACAAACACATTTTTCCCAAACATTGATGGAAAAACAATTTTTGAAAAACGAGAAACAATAGAAAACAACCCAAAATACAATGATGTTTTAAAACAACAAACAAAAAACACGCCACTATACATATATGAAAACAACCCACAAAACCTAACCTTCTGGAAAAAATACAACACACAAGGCATAATAACAAACCTTGACAACATAAAGGAGTTCAAACAAAAATGAGCCCTGAAGCAGAACATATAATCGCCTTCCTGTTTAAAAGAAGCGGAAAAAAAACAATGACCTTCCCAGAAATCTACCTAACACTATCAATGGATCTCAATTGGTACACACCAGAGGGGGCAAAAAAATTCGTAAACACAGCAATACAACAACAACTTTTAACAAAAAAAGATGACATGATACGCCCCAGTTTCGATATAAAAAACATACAAATACCAGTTGGTTTCCAACCATCAAAAACAATATTCACAGAAGAAAAAAACAAAAAATCTGTAGAAGAAGAAACCAGTGTTTTAGAACAAATAATCACTCACATCAAAGAAAAAACAAGCCTGGACAAACAAGAAATCATTGATAAAATCAAAGAATTAGAAAAAGAAAAAAACATAACCCCTGAGGTTGCATCTATTTTAATTGGCAAAGAAAACAATGTTTCTTTAGAAATGTTTTATAAAAAAATAGAAGAAAAATGTTTCCAATGAAAACATTTCATTCTTCATTATAGGATCATTGATAAAAGATTTGCTAACAATGGTAGTCTTTGATATATTTTCTCTAGGAATGCTGGGGGTGTGTAATCCTTGGTTTTTGGTGTGCTCAGCGTTATTGATATTGTATCATAATCCGATGGGTCGTTTTTATTGACAACCTTGATTTTCCCAGAGTATTGGCTTTTGAGTTCCTGAGGCACCATTACTTGAACGGATACCGTTGTCTTGCCTGTTAAACCCTCACCAGAGGAGGGGTTAAAAGACCAGTCTCCCCATTCCGGATAGGATGATATTTTCCAGTCTAGGTATGACCATTCATTGCCGATGTTTTCCACAGTGAACGTTCCTTTGGCATTATTGCCTGGTCGTCCTGAGATACTCATCGTTCCTGAACATTCCAGATTTGGTGTACATTTAAGGGTTTTAAAATAGCTCCAGTCAGTTTTTGTTATATGTTCTTTTTGCTCGCCAAAACCATTCACGTAGATATATTCTCCAAATAGTTCCACGGTGAAAGATGTTCCTTCTTTGAAATATTTTTTGATATCAAGAATGCCCCAGTCCTCATCATGATTCACAGAATAGGCTTTTGTAGAGGTGCCTTTGAATTTTATAGATGCCTCCATGGTTTCACCCCTTGTACCACCAGATTCAAGATAATAACCTGCAGTTGCTACTACGTCTCTGCCGCCTCCTACAAATACGTTATAATTGTCTCTTTTTATAACTCTACAAATTTCATCTTTATATCCCATAAACACAGTACCAGCGTTCACAGAAGGCGTGGTAGCTGGACTACTTTTTGTGTAACAATGACTTATGCCTTCATTAGGATCATCCAACCAACTTCCATCTGTTACTCTACCCCAGAGTTTTACCTTAAACTCAGTGTTCGGTTTGAAGAATTTGCTTATCACTAGTGTTCCAGTAGTTGTTTCTCCATTATTATATTCTTTTTTAGTGCCAGTTCCTTCGAATTCAATGCTTATATATCCGTGATCAAGCCAACCTGGGCAGTCAATAAGGTAGTCAACATATACTGTAACTGTTGCACCATTGTCTCCTACATAGATGTTGTTGTTATTGTAAGGTTCAATGATCACATCTGATCGGCCACCTGGTCCTTGTCTGACTACAATGAATCCTGAGTAGACTTTTACCTCGTTTGATTGTTTTACTTGTTCTGTTGTTTCTGTTTTCATGCTGAGTACGGGTATTGTTGTTGCTGTTGTTACTAGCATCAGGCTTATTAATAGTATAGCTGTTTTTGTTTTCATTATTTTTTCAACTCCAATTGTTTTTAATTTTTTTTACTAAATATAATTTCCAATATATAAATATTTCTATTACTATACAAACCATTCAATAAAAATCCCCATCTACAAAAAATACAAAATAATCGGCACCAACAAAATACCCATACAATGACTACGACGCACACCCCACCTAACAGGCAACAAACCAATAAAACTTGCAACCAGTAAAACCAACAAACCCATCAAACCAGTAAACAAAAAAACCAAAACACACACAAAAATAATAGTAAAAACCACAACCTTAACATAAGGAACCTTCACGAAACTCCTAGCAAAAATTTTACCAACACGTAGAGTAAAAAAATAAGATAAAGTACCGCCAAGTAAAACCGCGATCAACAGAAAGCTTAGATACTCAGGCATCAAAAAACCAGACCACTCACTCACAGAAATCAATTCCATAGCCGCCAAGGTCGCACCACTACGGCTACGCAAAATAACAAACATCATCACCACAACAAAAAAAGCACAAGCAGTATTCACCGCACTAAGCGTGATAATAGTCTGACGACGACCAGAAGCCCCACGAGAATTCATAGCCAAAACCGTACCCGTAGCACTAGTAATACCAGGGATAATACTCACAAGAATACCACCAAGACTACCAGTCATAACAGACAACATAGAAGACCGTTTCATCTCACCATCAACCACAGGATCAACCAAGCTCTGATCAGGAATAACAGGTTTAGTCAACAAAGACTCAAACAAAGTAGGCATACCGAACAAACCAGCCAACGCGGGAAACAAAACCGGACTGCTCAGACCAATAGGAGAACCCACCGGGACATCAAAAATCACCAACCCAAACAAGCCAGATAAAATAAAAATAAACAAAGCAAACAACATACCCAGAAAACAAGAAGAAACACCACCGCGCCCCAGTATATCAACACGGCCCTTCTCAGTACAAATCATCAAAACAGAAATAGCCAACAAAACAAACAACATGATACCACGAAGAACCTCGTAACCAAACAAAGGAGACCCAATCAAAAAACGTATAGGAAACAATAAAAGAAAACAAAACACAACCGCACCATAACTACCCATGGCAGATAAAGCCACAGCCTCGTAACCACGACCTTCAACTAACAAAGAATGAGCAGGCAAAACACTAAGAGCCGTATCGGGATCAGGAGCGCCCAAAAAAGTACTCGGGATGACGTCATGGAACGTATGACTTATGCTGGTACTAATTATATAAACACAAATCAACAAAAGAATGAATTCTTTGGAAATACCAAACTCAAACAAAAAACTAAAACCAGCGATAATAGCACCAGACAAAGACAACAAAATCAGAGCGATATTATTAACATGAAGACCAGGGAGAAGACCCGTAGCAATACCAGTAATAACGCCAAGGATACAAAAAAGAATTACCAACAATAAATCCAACATACTGGCTTATCCCCCCATCGGAAAAACACCATGATTTTCATCAGAAATTCTTAGAGCATAACGAAAGTTTTTCTCATCAAAAACAAAAATACCAGCCACTTTTACCCTCTGGCCAGGAAACAGATAACCAGTTTCATATGAAGAAAAATAAATCTTCAAAACATATTTCTCATCTAAATCACAGAGAAAAAAATAATCCTCAAAAACATCATCAACAAAACCAGACACATTAACATTCAAACCCAAATAATATGTAGGGTTCTCAGCAAGCTGCCATAAGGGACAAGAAATGTTCTGCCATTTCTCAACGATTTTAACAAAACGACGATCACTAACCATGATCTCCCATTCATCACCATACTTCTGAACATCACCAGTGGCACATATTTTGTCGCCATATTCCACCAAAATCTCACCTTCTAGAAAAACAACAGCCGAGGAGTTGTTATTCTGAATGTTTATCATCTGACTTCCATAATTCGTAGTATGATGCCTAGTCACAACACCAGTGGTAGTTATTTTTTTACCTTCAAATTCTGGGAGTTCACAGAGGTCAATTATTGCAGGTTGTGATAGTATCGACATTCCATACAGTAGCAGTATCCCAAGTGTTGAGAACAGTAGTGAGAAATATTTAAGATTCATATCAACATTTTTATTTGCTATATGTTTATATTAATGTAATGTTACAAATATGCCTAATGTAAACAAAAAACAGTATAAAATAAAACAAGGGCATACAGAAAAAAATATAATAACACGTTATTCATTAAGCCCTAAACCCTTTATTATTTGGTGGGAGTGTAAAATGACACATAAAGAGACTGTATTGAAAATAGCTGAAGCATTCCAACAAGACGTCGGATACGGACGCGCAAGAATTGATAACCAAACAAGAATGAATCTAGATCTTTCGATTGGAGACGTAATTGAGTTAGAAGGAACTAAAAAAACAGCTGCAGTAGTATGGCGTGCACACCCCACAGACGAGGGAAAAGGAATAATACGCGTAGATAACCTTACACGGAAAAACTCAGGAGCCGGGCTTGGGGATCGCATAAAAATCAGAAGAACAGAAGTAAAAGAAGCACGAGAGGTAACATTAGCTCCTTTAATATCAAAAGGGCAACAAATTCAATTTGGAAGTGGCATAGATAATCTCATCAAAAAAGGACTTCTTAAAAGACCGCTCACCAAAGGAGATAGTGTCATTATCCCGGGTATTGCATTGTTCGGAAGTTCCCTTCCTTTTATAATTATTAGTACAAACCCCGGTGGCATTGTTTCAATCAGTGAAGAAACACTAATAAAAGTTAAAGAAGAAGCAGCGAAAGAAATAGAAATGGAGGGACCCCGTGTAAGCTATGAAGACATCGGTGGCCTTCACGAGGAAATACTAAAGGTTCGTGAGATGATCGAGCTCCCACTTAAGCACCCTGAGCTTTTTGATCGTCTTGGGATTGACCCGCCTAAAGGAGTGTTGTTACATGGGCCACCAGGAACGGGTAAAACACTTATTGCCAAGGCCGTAGCAAATGAATCTGGTGCGAATTTTTATACGATTAATGGCCCTGAAATCATGTCAAAATTCTACGGTCAAAGCGAGGAGAATCTGCGTAAGATTTTTGAAGAGGCAGAGAAGAATGCACCCTCTATTATTTTCATTGATGAGATTGACGCAATAGCTCCAAAGAGAAGTGAAGTGCACGGTGAAGTAGAACGCCGTGTCGTTTCTCAAATGCTTACGTTAATGGATGGTTTGAAAGGGCGGGGCAAACTTATTGTTATTGGCGCTACAAATATTCCTGATACTCTTGATCCTGCATTAAGAAGACCAGGCAGATTTGACCGTGAAATAAGAATCGATGCCCCTGACAGAGATGGCCGAAAAGAAATTTTGCAGATTCACACCCGTGGCATGCCGATGGAAAAGAGTGTTAAATTAGATGATTTAGCCGACATTACATATGGCTATGTTGGTGCCGATCTTGCAGCACTTGCTCGTGAATCTGCTATGAGTGCTCTTCGTCGTTATCTCCCGGAGATTGATCTTGAGAAACCTATCCCCGTTGAGGTTTTGGAGAAAATGGAGGTCACGATGGAGGATTTCAAGAATGCTCATCGTGGTATCGAGCCTTCTGCTATGCGCGAGTTTCTTATTGAGGTCCCCAAGGTTAGTTGGGAGGACATAGGCGGTCTTAATGATGTTAAACAGCAGCTTCGTGAAGCTGTTGAATGGCCTCTTACCAAACCTGATGTTTTTAAACGTATGGGTATAACTCCGCCTCGTGGTATTCTGTTGTACGGTCCTCCTGGCACGGGTAAGACCCTTCTTGCTAAGGCGGTTGCCCATGAGTCTAGCGCGAATTTTATTAGTATTAAGGGCCCTGAGGTTATGAGTAAATGGGTTGGCGAATCAGAAAAAGCAGTTCGTGAATTGTTTAAAAAAGCGCGTCAGGTTGCTCCGACTATTGTGTTTTTGGACGAGTTAGACAGTATTGCTCCGATGCGTGGTACTGATACGGGCAGTCATGTAACCGACAGCGTAGTTAACCAGCTTCTTACCAGCATTGATGGTTTGGAGAGCATGGAGGGCGTTGTTGTTATCGGTGCTACTAACCGGCCGGATATTATCGATCAGGGTCTTTTACGTCCAGGTCGTTTTGATAGACTGGTATTGATTCACTCCCCTGACAAAAAGGCACGTTTGGAGATTTTCAAGATTCACACAAAGGACATACCTATCGATAAATCCGTGGATCTTGATAAACTTGCTGAGATGACGGATAGCTATTCTGGCGCAGATATCGAAGCAATGTGCCGTGAGGCGGCTATGCTTGCTATCCGTGAAAATGAAAAAGCGAAAAAAGTTACCAGCAAGCATTTCGAGATGGCAATGACATCTGTTCGTGCATCCATTACGCCAAACATTATCAAATTTTACCAGAAAATCTCTGAAACTCTTGGTAGTGGTATCGCCAAAAAGGATAAAAGCGAAAAAGATATTCAATATATGTAAAATCCTATTATATAAAAAAGGAGGGAAACAAATATATGAAAATCACAGAAAACGAGCTGAGAGGAAAAACAGTTATGAGTGAAGAAGGGCTTTATCTCGGTGTCATGAGGAATTCTGTTGTTGATACTCGTACGGGGGCACTTCTGAATATTCTTATTGAGCCTTCTGATGATGTAGACCCAAGGTTATATCATCTTGACAAAGAAGGGCATCTAGTTTTTCCATTTGATTCCATTAAATCAGTTAAAGACGTGATCATTATCGGTGGGCAATAAGCCCAACATATGTTTTTTTTATAAACAAAAAAAGGTTATAAGAGTGCATTAGTTTTAGAACATGATGTTAGATAAAATTACTTTTAAAAAATATGAAATAATTTTCTTCTTTGTTTTACTCCTAAATTTTCTGGTTAGTGGATTTGCTGATTATTACCCCACATTAGTCCCCTATAGATCTGCAGCTTTTTTTGTTTCAGCTTCAATGATAATATATTGGGCATCAAAAATTAGAAATAAAGATCTTACAAATCTTGAAGTTGTTCTTTGTGTCCTTTCGATTGGTGTTTTTGTAAGAATTGCAATAGCCATTATTCTACTCCTAGGATTCTCCATTGAAATAGTTTTTGGAATTTCAATGATACAGTTACCCTTAATTTTCATCATTTTAGCAATTATTTTTTGGTTTTTTGTGCTGATTTTTAGATGGGTAAGACAAAAAGAGAAAAAATTATCTTTTAATAAACTAGATATTCTTGTTATAATTTGTGCCGTTATCTTCCTGTTTTTCATATTGTTATATTATTTGACTCTTGCGTAATTAAAAACTAGGAGGAACCCCTTTGTTTCGTGTGGAAACTGTTTTTTAAGTATGTATTAGTTCTTGAAAAGATATTGACGTAAGTATAGCTAGAGATATATGAAATTTGTAGTATTTGAATTCTTTCATTTTTAAAATTATATTTATAGAAAAATTAATAAATTAAAATATCAGATTTTGTGTTTCTCCAGTGGAAACAAAGGGCTTCCCCCTGTGTCGATCTAACAGGAGTAAGCTAGGAGAGGAATTATGCATAATTTTTTATATGCTATCGTTGATTACAAAGGTCCGGGAGGTATTGTTTTACGGCAAAAAAAAATACTGTAGGTAGTGATATCTTTGGTCGATTGCTTGAGTCTGGTGGTCTTTTTGTGAACCGTGAAGCTATGCGTCCTACTTTTATGCCTGAGATATTTCCTCATCGTGAAAAAGAGATAAATGATCTTGCGTCTGTGTTTGTGCCGGCTTTACGTGATGAGACGCCTAGTAATGTTTTTGTTTATGGTAAGACGGGTACTGGTAAAACTGCAGTTGTTAAGTTTATTGGTAAAGAGCTTGTGAAGAAGGGCAAGGAGACAAATAAGAAGGTTAGTTTTATTTATATTAACTGTGAGATCGTTGATACGCAGTACCGGCTGTTGCAGAATATCGCAAATCATTTCATTGATGAGTGGTCTGAGCGTGTGCCTTTTACGGGCTGGCCTACTGATGAGGTTTTTGCTAAGCTTAAGAATATGATTGAGAAGCAGGGGGGTGTCACAGTTATCATCCTTGATGAAGTTGATAAATTGAAGGGTGATGAGGCGTTGTATAATCTTTCTCGTGTTAATAGTGATCTTAGTAATTCTAAGGTTTCTATTGTTGGTATTTCTAATGATTTGAAATTTACTGAGTTTTTGGATCCCCGTGTAAAATCTAGTTTAGGCGAGGAGAATATGATTTTCCCGCCATATGATGCAGGGGAGTTGCAGGATATTTTGAATCAGCGTGTTGGTTTGGCTTTGAAGCCTGAAGTTGTTGATGACGATGTTGTGCCATTATGCAGTGCGCTTGCGGCTCAGGAGCATGGTGATGCTCGTCGCGCTCTTGATCTTTTACGTATTTCGGCTGAGCTTGCTGAGCGTGGTAAGTCGGTTCGTATTAGTAAGAAGCATGTGAAGCAGGCGCAGAATAAGATTGAAATTGATAGGATTATTGAGGTTGTTCGTACATTGCCGACTCAGTCCAAGCTTATTCTTCTTGCGGTTTTGCTGCAGGATAAGCATAATAAGAAAACTGGGACTTCTGGTGCTATTACTACGGGTGAGGTCTATGAGATTTATAAGGAGCTTAGTAAGAAGGCTAGGGCTGATTCGTTGACACAGCGGAGGGTTGCTGATCTTATTTCTGAGCTTGATATGCTTGGTGTTATTACTGCTCGTGTGATTTCTAAAGGGCGTTATGGTCGTACTCGTGATATTAGGATGTCTTCTTCTATTGACGATATTATGAAAATTCTTGAAGAGGATGATGTTTTTAAAACGCTTTCTAATTATAAGTTTAGGGGCCAGACTAGACTTATTTAAATAATATATTAATTTATTTTTATAAAATGATAGAAATATTTGTATATTAGTAACCCCACATAAAATATAAAAAATCAAAAAAGGGGTTACTAAAATGAAAAAAACAATATTTGGCGTAGCTGCATTCGCAGTTTTCGCAACAACAATATTATTATTAAGCCAGGTGGCACAACCAGTATCAATACAAGCAATTGACCAACAAAAAGACCTTGATCAACTAGAAAAAGAAGCTAAGGCATTTAAAAAAGAATTGGAGCCTTTTGCTAAAGCTTTAAGTGAAGACACTGCTGTAGAAACACTTGTTGAAAAATTAAGATCTGATACCAAAATCAAGGAACTGATAACTGATATTCAACAAACAGATGTGGAAGATGTTGAAGAAAGAAACAGATTGGGGCAAGAATTATGCGACTATCTGGAGGATGAAACAAATACAGATGCACAAGAGTTACAGACATTACTAACTGAAAAATATGGGGGCATGTTTTCAAAAATAGAAGAGCGCCAACTAGACATTATCGATGATATAGACGCTGGAAAAATTTCGGAAGAAACACTAATAGAGAAAATCACTCAACAAATGAAAGAAATGGCAAAAAATCCAGACCCTGAAATAGACATAGGGGAACTAATCAATATTACAATTTTTGTTGCAGGTGTTGCAGTAGTTACATTGGTGATCGCTGCTATTATTTTTGCAATGGGATTCTGTGCAGCGATAGGCGCAATATTCCTAACAGTGTTAGTTGCAGCAATAATTTATATAATCTATAAAATAATATTGACGATAGTTGTGGTAACAGGAATGATAATTGCAGGGATAATAGGGTTTATACTTGATACTATTGAACTTTTACGATCTTTTTTTGGTATACATCTAAGCGATATTAAAGATAATGCTGTTGCAAAAAATACAGATTATCTACCAAAAAGCATCTTATCTATTAACAGCAATGCTCTGTTAAACGCTATATTTAAAATGTTGGCAAGACTACGAAAAACAAGTCAGTTCGCATAATCTTTTAACTACCAACCTTTTTTTCTTTCTAATTCTTTCTTTTAATTAGTTTTTAAAAAAACCATATGATGGTGGGGGAATCGGGCGTTTTATTTTTTTTGGTAAACATGCTTTCTCATGTCATGTGATGTAAATCGTATTTGGTTCCCCTCATACTCCAAACACTTTATTCATCTCGAGGAATCGGTAATGGAAGACCCATCCTTTACCCTATCACTTGGTCCACCAAATTCCCCCAAGACTTCGAATACGATATTGCACTAATAAAGTTTTATGATTTTTCAAAAAAATTTTTAGACTGTTTTTAAGAAGATGTACATTAATCCTGCGATTAATGGTTGGTGTATGAGGTATATTTCAAGTGAGTGTTGCCCTATCCATGATATGATTTTTGCAGGTCTGTATCGTGATAGGTCTGGTATTTTGAATTTTCTCTTGTTTCCACAGTATAGAATATTTCCTATTGTTATTCCCAGTAGGGTTACACCGAACCATGGTATGAGCGGGAAGTAGTCAACAGTATGCATCCATATGTTGCTTTGATGTAGACCAAATGCTAGTTGTAGTATATTCGGGTTTTCGATGTTTATTTGTGAGGTTAGCGCCCATGTTGCGATGATTGTTGTGGCGAAGAGTATGCCGTAGTGTCTATGCTTGAGGAAGGGTACGCTTAGTATTATTGATAGCCCTATGCAGTGTAGAACTCCAAAAAATACTGGTTTTTCTGGGAAGAACATGAGGCTGAATATGGTGAGGAGCATCCCTAGGTTGAAGATTTTTAACCCTCTGATGATTAGTTTTTCGTGGTATTTTTTTTCTTCTTCGGGTGTTAGTGTTTTTTTCTTTCTGCTCACGATGAGGCTCATTCCTACTAGTATGAAAAACAGGGGGGGTATTGTTTTTTGTAGTGTGGAGTAGATGATGCTGTTCATTGGTATTACTCCGAAGTAGTCGAGATCCCATAGTATATGCCCGAAGATCATGAATAGTATTGCTAATCCTCGGAGCATGTCTATTTCTATTAGTCTTTTGTAGTTGTGTTTTGTTTTGTGCATCCAGATGAGGTCAACGGGGTTCATTTTATCACTTTTATGGTTTTTTCCACCTCTTCAAACACTACAATGTTATAATGTAGCTTGTTAACTCTTCTCACTAATACTATTTAAAAATAACGTGTAAAAATGTCAAAAAAACAAAACTACCATAGAAACTATAAACAAACTAAGAATAACCATCAAAATAAAATGCTAGGAACAAACCCAATACTCGCAATAATACTATCAGCCATCGGAAACATACTAATGAGCCTAGGAGCAGTAATACAAAAACAAGGAGCAGACACAGCATTAGAAATCGGGAAACACCCACTACTTGATACAATCAAAAGCTTCCTGACAAACGAAACATGGCTTAAAGGAGCAGCATTAGCACTAACCGGACTACCTCTCTACTTTTTAGCATTCCAATACGGCGACCTAATATATGTACAACCAATGATAGGATTTGGAACACTAGCAATAGTACTATACGCCCTAAAAATACTAAAAGAAAAAACAACAAAAACAGAACTCATAGGCATACTTTTTGTGGTACTGGGACCGATAATAATAGCCTATGGATCACAGAACATAACACCAAATGAAATACAAATAAACTATACATTAATAATCGTGTTTTATCTCATATTTTACCTGATAATAAGCATATTGCTGCTCATGCAGACAAGATTCGAAAAAGGAAAGAAAAAAGCAGCAATATTCGCAATCACAACAGGAACACTACTGGGTCTAGCCGCTCTCAGTGGCAGATTAACATCCTTCCACATAGGTCTACAATATCTTCTATTCATAGGCATTCTATTACTAAACCTAGGGCTGGGAACCGTCTCATCTCAGATCATGTATCAAAAAGGAAGAGCAATAATAACATTAAACATTTCAAACAGTTTCAACCTGATATTACCAGTAACAGCGGGTATTTTCATCTTAAGTGAGAAAACTAACATTATGTTAATAACCGGGCTTATCATCATACTCATAGGCTGTGTTTTATTATCGAAACTCCAGTCAACAGCTATAAAAAAATAGTTTTAAAGCGATAACTCCCCTTTTCTAAGCGCCTCAACAGGGGAAAGCATAGATGCTTTTTTAGCAGGTATCGCTGCTGCTAAAACAGAAAGGCCCACGGGGAGCAATATAGCTATTAAAAGCGTCAACCAGTTAACAACAAAATCTACCCTTAACTGGGTGCCCGCAATGAATTCTACACTAATGCCATAGTAATTTACTAGATGCATCACCACAACAGAGAAAAGAATCCCCAGGATTCCTGCTACGAAACCAATGAACATCCCCTGGTATAGAAAAATTTTAAAAATCGTTCTATCACGTGCACCAAAAGCCTTCAGGCTTCCTATCTCCCGAGTTTTACGCATTACTATTGAATCCATCACGTATTTGATCGCCGCAGCGCATAGGAACAATGTTACTAGTATGCTGCCCCAGAGCATTATTGTTACCACATCCTGCATAGTACCAGCGATGTATATCAGGAAATCATGCCAGCTAAAAACTTTAAGATGAGGTACCACGCTCTCAATTTTTTCTCGTACCTCCTCTGAATGCCCCACAGGGTTAAGTTTATGAATTGGTTCAGGAGCTCTCACGATAACAGCATCACCACGATCACGATCGACAGTAATAGCATTGTACCCTCGGAATGTTCCAATGCCGGGTATAGTCAGATCGTAACCACTGATTTCACCGTATCTTTTGATTTCTCTTAGGCTATCTGCATGCATAAACCACATAAGGGCATCAAGCGTCGGAGTCCCACTTTCATATAACCCTATGACTTTTACAGTCACGGTTGCATAGCTGGATTTTTTACCAGATACTGAAAGCGTTAAAGACAAGGTTTTACCTATGCCAACCGAGGGATGAATTTTTGAAGCAGTAGCACCAACAATAATAGGATAAGGCTCTTCCTCCTCGAATAGTTTTTCACCTGTCCCATAGACAAAATCAGGGAGGTTACCAGGGCCTTCTATCTCAATATACAAAGGCGTATGGCCACGTAGGATATTGTCATCCTCTGTAAAAAAACGACCATCAACAATTTTACTAGATATCCCTGATATCTCATCGTCTTTTTCAGGATCTATGCCTTGTATAGTACATGCATCCACGGCTTCCCCGCTAGAACCCAAACCATAAGTCCCCTGAGCAGTAACCCTGATACTAGTAGTATAACCTGAAATTCCGTTTTCTATCCTCCGGGCGATCTCCCCAGCGCCTTTTAACTCTGGTTCTGTACCATAAAGATCCCGTATGTTACTACTTGGGTCAACAATCACCGCGTCAGAGGTAACAAGCTTTGTTGTATCATCTACTACTTGCATCATGTAATTAATATAAGCATTCTCAAGCATGAAAGAAGTCATAGTAAGAGCGATTACGATGATAATTATCGCATAAATGCGCTTATGATCTTTGAGCTCACCAAGGGCGAAACGTCTGCTAATGCCCATGGTCGTCCCTCCTCGTCTTTTTTTCAATTTGTTTTAAAACCCTGTTGAAATCGTCAGAGTTTCTATTTGTATCCCCAACAATTTTACCATCCGTTAAAATAATCTTACGACGAGCATAACCTGCTATGCTCATATCGTGAGAAACAAAAACCGTTGTAGCGCCACGTTTTTTGTTAATATTAACAAGTATTTCCATGATCTCCTGGCTGCTATCAGAATCCAAGGCGCCCGTGGGCTCATCAGCAAGGACAAGAACCGGGTCGTTGATCAAACTACGAGCGATTGCAACACGTTGCTGTTCACCACCAGACAGGTGAATGCCTTTATGATCAACCCGATGAAGAATTCCGACTTCCTTCAGAAGCACACGTGCTTTTTTCTCTAAAGTAGATTGCTTCTTTTGGATAATAAGGCCCGGGAGGACAACATTCTCTAGAACAGTCAAACGAGGGATAAGATTATAATTCTGGAAAACAAAACCAAGTTTTCTACCTCTAAACCGAGCGATTTCTCTGCCGGAGATTTTAGAAGTATCTTTGTTATCAATCAAAACCCGTCCAGAAGTAGGACGATCCAATAAACCCATATTATGCAGCAATGTAGATTTGCCACTGCCCGAGGGGCCAATTATCGATACAAACTCACCTGGGTAAATCTTCAATGATACTTTGTCAAGGGCGTTTACCACAACACCATACTCGTTATATTTTTTAGAAACATTATCAAGTGCAATGATGGGTTTTTCAGGTTTTTTCATAAACTGCCCAGTATATTAGAAAATCTACCTAATATAAATAATTAGTGATAAATATAAAGAATTTTATTAAAAATTGAGTTACTTTTTAAAAAAATAGAAAAAAGATGGTATGGAGTTTATATTTTAAACAGAACGTTAACCCTTGTAAATCGGAGTAATAGCCGGTCTATGATAGTTGAAAAAAAGTATTTTCTGCTGTTCTCGCTTTTATGAATAGAGATTTCTTTTGGGCAACTATAACCAAATCCGTAAAGGACAAGGTCAATGAACCACCAGCAGATATCAATGATCATATATATGGGGCCATCGCCTCCATCAACCGCTAGTATAAGTAATGCTAGGATTATTAAACAGACAAATAAGAGAACAAGCATTAATGCAGTTGTACCTATCACGAAGGGAAGGGAATCAAAATCATAGTCTTTATCGATAATCACGTTATTAAAATATGAGATTTCAAAAACACCATGTGATTTTTCTTTTATTTCAAAATTGAAATCATTGGAAATCTGATAAAAACCATCATTGCTGTCCTTTAAACAAGTGTCTATATTCCTTTCTAATTGTTTTGCTTCTTTTGTGTTGCCACTGGCATCACATCTATACTTTAAGGGGATTAGAGTCTTATAATATATGAAGTCAAAAAAATCATCAAATCCTTTGTCAGCGGCTATTTGCATCATCTGGTTAAACTCGTATGTTTCTCCTAGTGAGTCTATTAAATCAGCCATTCGGCTATGTCGATTAAAAATGTTCGCGTTGTGAGCTTTTTTTACCTTTTCCATTATTTCCTGATTATCAATTAGAGAGTCTATGTTCTCCTGGAATTCTACATCGGTTGTGAGTTGTTCTCCGAAGCTTTCCGCTGCACTTTTTAAAACATCAAAAACGGTAATGTTATCTGAGTTGCTGTTTTTTAACAGGCTTTTGCTTGCTTGGACACTTACAGGTTGTGTAAAAACAGTTGATAGTAATAAAACAGCTCCGAATATAGCAAAAACAGCTATTCCATTTTTTGTTATTTTTCTCATCTTTTTTCAACCCCCAGTTTTATAATCCTGATGTAAATATAGTAACCAATATATAATATTAACCCAAAAAATAAAAAATTTAAAAATTATTTAACCAACATAATGAGATACGCCTTTATCATCATCTTTTTTCTCATTTTCCTTAGACTCAAGTACATCAATCAATAATATAACATGCAAAGGCACAATCCTAATCTTCCCAGTCATATCACCATGATTATGATTAAGTTCCATCAGAAGACCTGTTTCGTCAACACCAATGCTAATGAAACCTTTGAAAACCCCTTCTGTTTCAAGTAGATTATCACGTGATCCAAGAGATGTAATCTTATATACAGACCCCTCGGTTAACTCCATTTTTTTGTCATCATCCATATTATTCATACCCCTTTATTCTGTTTTTCAATCAATTGCTGAAGATGCTCCACGGTTTTACCATAGTTCTCAATTGCAACCTTAAGATGAGCTTCGACAAAGTTCCAGGCTTTTTGAATGTTTCCATACCTCAGACGATATGCTTTTTTATTCTGCTGAGAAGTTTCATCAAGAACCTGAACCTCCTCCAAAATATCAAAACCCTTAAGCTTATTAAGATGACGATACACAGTTGGTTTAGAAGTTTTAAGCTTCACAGAAATTTCATCGACATACCACGCTTTTTCAGGATGCTTAAGGAAAAAATCATTAAAAAGCTTAAAAGGAATCTCAGGGCTACTGCCTTTTGAAAGATAACCTATTTGCTCAAAGAATTTCTTTGCAACCTCCTCGGGGTTTTCCTCTCCAACTAATGGCGTGTTACTAACAACCTGCATCTCAAATCCCATAAAAACACCTCAAACACCCTGTAACAAATATTCTGTTAATAAGATTTACTTAACAATGGAAACATTAGAGGATTATAATGTTTCGGAAACACCTTAACTATTTTAGACAACTGGCAAGTATCTGTTAATCTCCCATGGGGTAATCTGTGTACGATAACTCTCCCATTCACCACGTTTCACATGCAGAAAATTCTCAAAAACATGATCTCCTAAAGTCTCTCGGACAAGTTTACTTTCCTCCATGAAACTAAGCGCATGACCAAGACTTTCCGGGAGATGACGAATTCCATATCTTTCCATCTCCTTCTCAGATAAAGAATAAATATTACGTTCAACAGGTGCAGGAGGCTCAAGTTTTTCTTCAATGCCTTTAAGTCCTGTAGCAAGCATAACAGCAAACTGCAGATACGGGTTACCTGAAAGATCAGGGCTACGAAGCTCACAACGAGTACTATCACCACGACCCGTTGGAATACGAATAAGAGCACTACGATTACGATTGGCCCAAGCAATATACGTCGGAGCTTCAAAACCTGGAACAAGACGCTTATAAGAATTCACTGTAGGATTAAGAATAGCCGTTATTTCTTTAATGTGTCTTAGCACCCCTGCTATAAAATAATGAGCAATTTTGCTAAGCTGATTTTTAGCCTTCGGGTTATGAAAAATATTTTTACCATTAAATGTAAACAGCGACATATGAGTATGCATACCAGAACCAGCCTTACCAAACAAAGGCTTAGGCATAAAAGAAGCATGAAGACCATGAACCGCTGCTATAACCTTAGTAACATACTTCAACGTTATCACACGATCAGCAGTGGTAAGAGCATCAGCATAACGAAAATTAATCTCCTGCTGACCACCTGATACCTCATGATGCGAGGTATAAGTTTTAATCCCAAAAGAAGCCAAAGCAATAGAAATATCAGCACGAACACCCTCAGCAAGATCACGATGAGAAAGATCAAAATAACCAGCTGAATCATTAGGACTTAAAGTAGAATTCTCACCATCTTTTTTAAAAAGAAAAAATTCACACTCAGGACCCGTGTTATAAATATAACCCATTTTTTTAGCCCTGTTAACAAGTTTCTCAAGGACATATTTGGTATCACCACTGAAACGTTTACCACTTGGCTCATAAATATCACAGTTAAGCTTCGCAGTCTTCCTTTTCTCAATTCCCTCAGGAAGAATCACAAAACTACCAGGATCCGGCATAGCAATTTTATCAGATTCTTCAATAGTAGCATAACCCGCAATTGAAGAACCATCAAAAGGAATACCCTTATCAAGAGCCTCCTCAAGGCGAGAAGAAGGAATAACAATATTCTTCGGCGTACCAAGTATATCAACAAACTGCAATCTAACAAAAAGAATTTTTTCTTTTTTTGCAATGTTTAAAACATCATTTTTAGCAAATGACTCCTTCTCCATCAGTATTTTCCCTCCACACAAAAAATGGAACAAAATTATACAAATATGAATGAAACATCGATATTAAAAACTAATCAATATCTTTAAAATATTAATAGACAAATAATTGTCGACTCCCTTTTTATGTTATCCTAGAATATTCTACATATGCTCTCTATATCTTTGGCAATAAAGTTTTAATAGGGAGTAATAATACGGTGACCACCAAGCTATTGGGAGGACATGTTATGAATAAAAACGTTGAGACATTTATGGAAGAAATTATCGCAAGAAACCCTGGTGAAAAAGAATTCCATCAGGCTGTACAAGAAGTAGCGGAAAGCATAATGCCTTTTATTGAGAAAAATCCAAAATATAAGAAAGCCAAGATACTTGAAAGAATAGCTGAACCAGAACGTGTTATAATGTTCCGTGTTCCATGGATGGACGACAATGGTGAAATTCAAATAAACAGAGGATATCGTATTCAGATGAACAGCGCAATTGGGCCTTACAAAGGCGGTCTTCGTCTTCATCCAAGCGTTAACCTTAGTATCCTTAAATTTCTAGCTTTTGAGCAAGTTTTTAAAAACAGTCTTACTACGTTACCAATAGGCGGTGGCAAAGGAGGTTCTAATTTTGATCCTAAAGGGAAGTCAGATGCAGAAGTAATGCGGTTTTGCCAGAGTTTTATGACAGAGCTTTATAGGCATATAGGTCCAAACACTGATGTACCCGCTGGTGACATTGGTGTAGGTGGCCGTGAAATAGGATATTTATTTGGACAATATAGAAGACTGCAAAATGAATTTTCAGGAATTTTAACAGGTAAAGCACTCAACTGGGGTGGAAGTCTTATCAGACCTGAGGCAACGGGTTATGGTTGTGTTTATTTCGCAGAAGAAATGTTAAAAACTAGGAAAGAAACTATAAAAGGAAAAATATGTACAGTATCTGGTTCAGGTAATGTAGCTCAATATACAGCTGAAAAACTAAACCAACTTGGAGCAAAAGTTGTAACACTTTCCGATTCATCTGGTATGATATATGATCCAGATGGTATTGATGGTAAAAAACTTGCATGGATTATGGAACTTAAAAACATAAAACGTGGAAGAATCAAAGAATACGCAGAAGAATTCAAAAATGTAACATATGAAGCAGGAAAACGCCCATGGAATATAGAATGTAAAATGGCGTTTCCATCCGCTACACAAAACGAGATAAACAAAAATGAAGCAGAATCTCTTGTGGATAATGGATGTATCTGTGTTTCTGAAGGAGCAAATATGCCAACAGAACCAGCAGGTATCGAAGTATTCCAAGACGCAAAAATACTCTACGGTCCAGGTAAAGCAGCAAATGCTGGTGGTGTTGCAACAAGCGCTCTTGAAATGTCACAAAACAGTCTACGTATGGGATGGTCTCGTGAAGAAGTAGATAAAAAACTCCATACCATTATGATAAACATACATCAAAACTGTGTCAAATACGGAAAAGAAAACAAATATGTTAACTATGTAAATGGTGCAAACATCGCAGGTTTTGTAAAAGTAGCAGATGCAATGCTCGACCAAGGACTTGTCTAAAACAAGTCCCAAGACCTTTCCAATTTTTTATTGCAAAACTTCTTATCATTTTCATATATTATAGAGATAAGAACTATGAACAAAGACAATCAATGTTTAAAACCACCAAAAAAAACCAAAATAAAAGATGAAGAATTTGAACCTCTTATTCAAGTTTTTCATAACTTAATGCCTTTTAAAGTTCGTGAAATCCTCCTTGTAAGTAGTTTATATGATGCATTCATTGTTGAAGAAGAAGGCCTTATTTCCGAAATGGTTATCTGGGAATACCGTCATCTTTTACTAAGTTCACCGCCACGAGTAACACATGTGACATCAGGAGATGAAGCTCTTAAAAAAGTAAAATCCAACAAATATGACCTTGTAATAACAATGAGTAAAAACATTGGGATGGATCCATATCATTTTGGAAGAAAAATAAAAAAGGAATGCCCAGATTTACCTGTTATACTTCTTGCAACGGATACAGCAGATCTCCATCTCTGTCAAAAAAATATTGGAAAGAAAGGCATAGACAGTGCATTTTTTTGGTATGGTGACACAAGTCTTTTTATGGCAATTATTAAATTTGTTGAGGATAAAATAAACGCCCCATATGATACAATTAATAGTAATGTCCAAGTAATTATTACAGTAGAAGACTCAATTCATGACTATTCCATACTTTTACCTACAATTTATAGTGAGATTGTACAGCAAACACAAAGATCTATTTCTGAAGATTTAAATGAAATGCAAAGATTACTTCGTAGGAGAGCACGACCAAAAATACTCCTTGCTAATAACTATGAAGAAGGAGTAGAACTTTATAATAGATATAAGAAAAACATTCTTGGGATAATTTCAGATGTTAAATTTCCGAGAGATGGAAAAGAAGATTCGCAAGCAGGTCTTGATTTTATTTCATTTGTAAAAAAAGATAATCCTTTCGTTCCAACAATGTTACAATCAACTGATTCAAAAAATCGTGAACGTGCAGAGAAAATAGGCGCTTTTTTCATTCATAAAAATTCACCAACACTTATGCAAGATTTAGAAAATTTCCTTTTAAAATATTTGGGTTTCGGAGATTTCATTTTTTATTTACCTAAAAGAGATAAAAAAAATCATACAGAAAATGTTGAAATAGCACGTGCATCAAATTTAAAAGAGTTTGAAAAAATCTTACAAAACATACCATTGGGATCGATACGTTACCATGCCAATCGTAATGATTTTTCAAATTGGCTCATGGCCCGTGGTGAATTTAGACTTGCAATGAAACTCCGTCCGCAAAAAGTATCAGATTTTAGAACTCTTGAAGAAAATAGACGATATCTTGTCAATGTTTTTAATGAAAGCAGACGCGAAAGACAGCAGGCTACGATGACAGATTTTTCACAGCAAAAATTTGAGTTTACCTCATCATACACAAAAATAGGTAGCGAATCCTTAGGTGGTAAAGGCAGAGGTATTGCATTTATTAGAACCCTTCTTGCCAGATATAATTTTAACGATAAATATAAAGATATTAGAATAATGGTTCCTAGTACTGTTGCCATTGGAACAGATGAATTCGATAATTTTCTTTCAAAAAATAAACTACAAAAATATGTTAACAATAATGCAGATATCCTAGATGGAGAAATTGCTGAAGCATTCTTAAAAGCTAAATTATCAGATGGTTTAAAACAAAAACTTTCCGTTGTATTAAAACACTATAAAAAACCATTAGCCGTAAGATCATCTAGTCTTTTAGAGGACTCACAAAATTATCCATTTGCGGGAATGTACTCAACTTATATGCTTCCAAATAACCATAAAGATGATAAAATCCGTCTTAAACAACTATGCCAAGCAATAAAACTTATTTATGCTTCTATTTTTTTCAAAGACATAAAAGCATATATTAAATCTACAACAGCAAAAATTGAAGAAGAAAAAATGGCAGTAATAATCCAAGAACTGATAGGAAGCGAATATAACGGGCGCTTTTACCCAACTTTTTCTGGAGTCGCCCAGTCCTATAATTTTTATCCTGTTTCACATCAGAAAAGAGAAGAAGGAATTATAAGTCTAGCAGTTGGTTTAGGCTATTCTGTTGTCGGAGGGGAAAAAACAGTAAGATTTTCTCCCAGATATCCTGAGATAATGCCTGATTTTTCTACACCAGAAAGCATCTTCGAAAACACACAAAATGAGCTTTATGTTCTTAATACCAAAAAATCAGTGATATGTTTATCTGAAAAAGAGGATGAAACATTAGAAAAAATAAATATTTTCGAGATTGCGAAAGATGGGACATTAGAATATGTTACTAGTACTTATGATAAAGATGATGGAAGGATTCGTGACTCTTTTGAAAAAGATGGACCTTATTTGATTACTTTTGCAGGTATTTTAAAATATAATATATTTCCACTTGCATCGATACTTAAAGATATTCTTGAAGCAGGACAGAAAAGCATGGGGAGCCCTGTTGAAATAGAATTTGCTGTTAATTTTGAGAAAAACAAAAAACCTGTTTTTGCTATAGTTCAAATACGACCTTTAGTAGTATCTCAAGAAAACATACAAATATCTTGGGATGAATCTGATATAAAAAAATCCAATGTTTTAATATATTCTAATAATGCGCTTGGAAACGGGGTTTTAGATGATATCAAGGATATCGTGTTGGTTTCTCCGGATACTTTTGATTCTGCTAAAACCTTAGAAATTGCAGACGAAATAGGAAGTATAAATAGAGATTTGGAGGAAACTCCTTATCTTTTAATTGGTCCTGGGCGTTGGGGCACTCAGGATAGATGGCTTGGTATTCCTGTTATTTGGAGTGATATTTCAAATGTGAAAGTAATGGTAGAAACTGCTCTTGAGGATTTTAATATTAAACCAACTCAGGGTACACATTTTTTCCAAAATATTGTTTCTCGTGGTATAGGATACATAAATACTACTTTAAACCCTCGAGAAAGTATTATTGATTGGAAATGGTTGAAGAATCAGAAATCCAAACATGATTTAGAGTTTGTAAAACATATAAATCTGAAAAAACCTTTAACTGTGAAACTTGATGGGAAACATGGAAGAGCACTTGTAATAAAACCTGATTAGATTACTACACATTTTTACTGGTTTTTTCGACAATTGTAGAATTATTAAACCAATGATTTATATCCAACTTGTTTATATCGGTCACCTCCCAACACTGTTAATGGAGAATGAAAAATTATGGCTGAAAAAGGTTATAATGCTTTCAAAATGGCGCAGCAGCAGTTCGACCGCATTGCAGATATGTTAAGTTTAGATAAACCAACACGTGAACTATTAAGATATCCTCTAAGAGAATATCATATAACTATCCCTGTCAGAATGGATGACGGCAGTGTTAGAATTTTTAGAGGATTTAGAATTCAACATAATGATGCTCGTGGTCCTTGTAAAGGAGGAATACGTTTTCATCCGCAGGAGACCGCTGATACAGTTAGAGCTCTATCAATGTGGATGACGTGGAAATGCTCAGTAGCAGATATTCCTCTTGGAGGATCTAAAGGAGGGGTCATATGCGATCCTCATGATCTTTCAGACAGAGAGCAAGAAAGGTTATGCCGAGGTTGGATAAGACAGCTATCAAAGGATATTGGGCCAGATAGAGATGTACCCGCTCCAGACGTTATGACAAATAATCAGCATATGCTCTGGATGATGGATGAGTATTCTACTATTTTTTCTGGATATTGCCCTGGTATAATAACTGGAAAACCAGTTGCACAGGGAGGATCTCTTGGTCGTACTGAGGCAACAGGATATGGGCTTGTATATCAGCTTAGAGAGGCATGTAAGGAACTTGATATCGACATAAAAAAAGCAAAAGCATCAGTGGAAGGCTTTGGAAATGTTGCACAGTATGCTGCGGAACTTTTCATAGATTACGGTGGAACTGTTGTATGTGTGTCCTGCTGGGATCAAAAAGATAGTTGCGCATATAGTTTTTACAAAAAAGACGGAATAGATCTTTCCGAACTAAGAAAAATAACAGATCGTTTTGGGACAATAGATAAGAAAAAAGCAAAGGAACTAGGTTACGAAATAAATCCTGGAAAAGATTGGCTTAAACATGAAGTAGATATATTAATACCTGCTGCACTTGAAAACTCAATAACAAAGGACAATGTAAAAGAAATTAAAAAAAGTGTAAAAATTGTTATAGCAGGGGCAAATGGGCCGGTAACCCCCGAGGCAGATGAAATATTAGATAAATCAGGAGTATTGGTAGTTCCTGATTTTCTAGCAAATGCAGGAGGGGTCGTCTGTAGCTATTTTGAACAGGTACAAAGCAACCAAAACTATTACTGGGCAAAGGAAGAAGTACTAGGTAAACTTGATAACAGAATGACTGATGCATTCTATAAAGCATGGGAACTTTCAAAAAGAAAAAATGTAAGATTAAGAGATGCAGCTTATATGATTGCAATACAAAGGGTTGCAGATGCATGTAAACTGAGAGGATGGATATAATAAACAATTGTAAATAATTTAAACAAAATTATGTTAGTAAACGATAAGGAACAAAGAATAAAAGAAATAATACAACAAATTACAGGCAAAACAATTGATATAAACCAAAATAAAATAACTAAAGCTTCTAAACGTGACAGCAAACTGAAGTTAGTCTTCAAGGATAAAGATGGTAAAGAAATTTTTTGTGTTAAAAACATAGATGATTTTGAAATTTTACTTAAAAAAGTAGATGAAAATATAATATTTGATTATGCAAAAAAGAATGTGTTTTCTAACTGGTTGAAAAATATTGGTGAACTAGAGACTGCCAATAAATGCTTACTGTTAGAAACTGAAGCGATTAATGTCGAAGATTTTAAAAACCAGCTAAAAAACCTTTTAGAAGATTACAGGTACTCTATTAATCAAGCATCCATCTCTGATTTTTCTCGGAAAACAGACTCCCCCTCTGTAAAGATTACCAAAATTGGAAAGGGTGCTCTTGGTGGTAAAGCACGAGGCCTGGCTTTTATTGCAAAAATCCTCTCTATATACCTGTCTGAAGATATGTTTCCAGGTTTGAAGATTACAATACCTAGGAGCATTGTTTTATCGACGGATATTTTTGATATTTTCATGGATCATAATCATCTTTCTGATTTGGATTTTACTGATTTTTCAGATCAGCGCATTGCTGCGAAATTTATGGAAAAGGATATTCCTGCAATAATTATTGGGGATTTACGTGCTTTTATTAAAAATTCGAGAAAACCGCTTATCGTCCGTTCATCAGGTCTTCTTGAAGATTCACTGATGCAGCCTTTTGCAGGTATTTATGAATCGGTACTTTTTCCAAATGATTCATGGGAAACAGATGCACGTTTTCAAGAAGTATGTAACTCTATAAAATATGTTTATGCCTCAACTTATTTTGAAAAAGCGAGAACCTACATAAAAAACACACCAAAACATTTAGGCGATGAAAAAATGGCAGTGCTGATTCAGGAAGTAGTTGGCACAAAACATGAGGATTATTTTTACCCAACTTTTTCTGGAGTTGCAAAATCTTATAATTATTATCCACAAGGACCATGTAAATCTGAGGAAGGAATTGTTTATCTTGCATATGGTTTAGGTAAATCTATCGTTGATGGTGGCAGTAGTTTTGCTTTTTGCCCTGAACGACCAAAAGCACCATTATTTGGCACTCCGAAGGAATATATGAAATATGCTCAGACAGAATATTATGCTTTAAATTTAAAATCAGTTTATAGATTTGCTAATTTCAACGAAGAGTTCACCCTCGATAAACTAGGTATCAATATAGCTCAAAAACATGGAATATTAGATAAAATCGCATCAACTTATATCTATCAAGATGATAAAATATACCCTGGTATCTACGAAAACGGAAATATCGTTGTTGATTTTGCACCAATCATTGATTACGAATCTATACCATTTGTAAAAGCAATCAAGTTACTTTTAAAAATAAGTGAAATAACATTAGGTTACCCTGTTGAAATAGAATTTGCAGTAAATATTCCAACGCAAGAATCAGAACCTGCTGAGCTTATAATACTACAAATTAGAAACATGATTCCCCCTGAGAAAAACATCGATATAAAAATTGACGAAATACCAAAAGATAAAACAATCCTCCATAGCGAAAATGCATTAGGCAATGGAATAATCGAGAATTTAAAGGACATCATATATGTGGATCAAGAAAAATTTGATTTATCTAACTCGAACAAGGTCGTAAATCAAATTAAAAAATTTAACACTAAGTTAATGGAAAAAAATAAACCATATATACTTATTGGACCCGGGAGATGGGGTTCTACAGATCCATGGCTTGGTATACCAGTGATTTGGAGTGATATCGCTGGTGCAAAAGTAATAGTTGAAACACCATACAAAGAAAGGCATATTGATCCCTCACAGGGTTCACATTTTTTCCATGACATGATGGCTTCACAAGTTGTTTATTTAATCACAAAAAAAGAAAAAGATATAGACACTATTTGGTTAAAAAAACAAAAAATTGTTGAAGAAACAGATTTTATCAAACATATAAATATTCAAAAACCATTGAAGACAATAGTTGATGGCAAAATAGGAAAAGGCATTATCTTAAAATAACATACAGAAGGATTGACATGAAAAAAATAAATGAAAAAACAGAAAACATAGACGAATCTGAGATAGACGCTTTAAAAGAAAGAGTAAAAGAACTAAACTGCCTGTATAGTTTAACAAAAATTGTAAAAGACAAAACACTTTCTTTTGATGAATCACTTAAAAGAATCGTGGATTTAATCCCACCATCATGGAAATACTCAGATATTGCCTGTGCTAAAATAACAATCGAGGATAAGAGCTATGAAACAAAAAATTTCAAAGAAACAAAATGGGGTCAAATTAGCAATATCCTTTCTGATGATAAAAAAATTGGAACGATAGAGATTTACTATCTTGAAGAAAAACCTGAGATTGATGAAGGACCTTTTTTAATAGATGAAAGAAGATTAATTGATGCAATCGCAGATCTTTTAGGTAGTTACGCTTCAGATGCAAAAATAAGAAAAAAACTTGATAAAGCTGAGGATGTAATTAAAACTACAGAAGATAAAAAAATAAAAGAAAAAAAACAAGACTGGGAGGTTATAATAGATCTTCTGATTAAAACAGATCCTAGAACGCTTTTACGTATTACAAGAAAAATGGTTTACTACCTTTATCGATATGAAAACGAAAAAATAAACATGCTCCTGGGACGAATATGCCCTGTTGATAGAAACGCTGCATCAAGTCAATGGTGTGGTATCAACATGCCAAATCCAAGGCAGGACTTGGAATCACTTAAATACATTCAAAAACAAATTTTTGAAATGGCAAAGGAAAGTATACCACCTGAAGAAATATCTAGGATGTTCCAAGATTGGCTTAAACAAGACAAGGCAAGACCTCTGATGCTATCTTCACAAAAAACAGGTATCTCTCTCGTTGAAATAACAGATGAATTAAACCGTTTTTTCGATCAGGAAAACGTAGAAACAACACTTGCTCCTGAGGATAAAATAAGTATTAAAACCGCTCTTATAAGAAGATTTTTTACGGATAGGCTTGAGTATGTGAACGTAGCAAAGAGATACATCGATCTTAAAGATTTTGTAAACATGCTTAATCACACTGTTGGTCCTACGCAAGGCTCGGGTAAATTTGGTGGAAAAACCTCAGGTATATTTCTTGCGGAAAAAATTATCAGAGAGGCGATGGAAACAGATGAGGTTTTGAAAGATATAGCTTTTCCAAGAAGCTGGTATATAACATCCGATACAATAGTTAATTTCGTTCATTATAATGATCTAGATGAAGCATTTCATATGAAATATATACCGCCTGAGCAGATACGTCAGGATCAGCCATTCCTTGAGCAGGTTTTTAAAAATGCTAGTTTTCCACATGAACTCGTTGAAAGTTTCAGGAAAATAATCCGTGATTTAGAGGGAAAACCAATAATTGTTAGATCCTCAAGCCTTCTGGAGGATAGCTTTGGTGCTGCTTTTTCAGGTAAATATAAAAGCCTTTTTGTTCCAAATACCGGTAGTGAAGATGAAAGATTGTATAAGCTTATGGATGCAATCGCAGAGGTTTATGCATCAACATTTGGTCCTGACCCTATTGAATACAGACGGGAAAGAGGTCTTCTTGATTTCAGTGAAGAAATGGGTATACTCATCCAAGAGGTAGTTGGTAAAAAAGTAGGTCATTACTTTATGCCTGTTTTTGGTGGTGTTGCATTCAGTAGGAACGAGTTCAGTTGGTCACCAAGGATAAGACGAGAGGATGGTATGATAAGGTTAGTACCAGGTCTTGGGACTCGTGCAGTGGATCGAGTTGGGAATGACTATCCGATTCTTGTTTCACCTAATAGGCCAAATCTTAGGGTGAACACACTAGTCAGTGAACAAGTACAATATTCTCCTAGATACATGGATGTGATAAATCTGAAATCTGGGGCTATAGAAACAGTAGATGTTGTGGATATTTTTAAGGAGTATCCTGATGAGTTTCCAGGTTTAGATCAACTTGTGTCAATATACAAAGATGACGGACTTGTTGAACCAAATGTTATGACAGATTTAAAAGAAGAAGACCTTGTAGTCACATTTTCAGGTTTGTTTGAAAAAACAGAGTTTCTCGAAAAAATGAAAAGAATACTTTTTATCCTTGAAGACAAAATTGAAACACCAGTTGATGTAGAATTTGCATCAGATGGTAAAAAACTTTATATGTTGCAATGCAGGCCACAGAGCCAGGGACGAGGAATAGAAAGAAAACCAATACCATCAAACATTCCAAAAGATAGAATAATATTCTCTGCAGATAAATATGTGACAACAGGGCAGATAAAAAACATAGAATACCTTGTATATGTGGTACCAGAGGAATATGCGAATCTAAAATCAAGGGAGGAAATGCAGAGAACTGCTACGATAATAAACGAATTAAACAACAAATTACCAAATAAAAAATTCGTATTAATGGGACCAGGACGTTGGGGTAGTCGAGGTGACATAAAACTAGGAGTACCAATAAAGTATGGTGATATCAAAAACACAGCCCTGCTCATAGAGGTAGCAAAAGAAAAAGGAGGATACACCCCAGAATTGAGTTTTGGAACACATTTCTTCCAAGACTTAGTAGAATCAAACATTCGATACCTACCATTATATCCAGATCAAAAAAACATAATATTCAAAGAAGAAATTTTAACAAAAACAAAAAACAACCTCAAAGAAATATTACCTACACATAAAAATTATGAAAATGTGGTAAAAGTACTAAAAACCTCAGATTTACTACAAGATGGAACCATGTCCGTGATAATGGACGGTGAAACAAACCAAGCACTAGGTTTTTTAAAACCATTAGATCACTGGGGATGGCGCATGCAGAAAGTAAAGGAATTAAGCGAAAACATAGACCCAGAGTTATACGGGATAAAAGCATTATATCTAATAGGAAGCACAAAAACCGGAGAAGCAGGACCAGCAAGTGATATAGATTTAATAGTACACTTCAAAGGAACAGAAGAACAAAAAGAAAAACTAATGACATATTTTGAAAAAATAGGTAAAAAACTATCAAAAGAAAACAAGGAAAGAACAGGGATAGAAACAGAAGGCCTATTAGATATTCATATTATAACCGAAGAAGACATCAAAAAAAGAACATCATGGGCTACACATATAACAAGCCCATATATGAGTGTTAAAAAAATAGAACTAAAAAACACAGATAAAGAAGATTAAAACAACTCACGGGATGCTTTTTCTAAACAATCCGTGTTAAAACTCACGACAGCAAGCTCAGGACCATCATGAGCTGCAGAAAAAGAAAAAGTTTTAGGAAACTTCTCCCTCCAATCACCAGTTAAACCAACAGATTCATGAATATGACCATGTAATGTTAACAAAGGATGTTTTTTTTCTATAAAACGTCTAATAGCAATGCTTCCAACATGAACATCTAAAGGAGCATTATCAACCATTTTTCCATCAACCGCCACACGATCTAAATGGGTTTTATAAGGTGGAGAATGAAAAAGAAAAATAGTTTTATCAACAGGAGCATTCTTAGACAAAGCTTTCAAATCCTCAGAAATAGTATCATATCTTTTAGCATCATTTTTTACATCAACAGTTCTGATCCCCTCCTCAGGAGAAACAGCACCAACATCAACAAAACGAGAAACATCATATTTCTCCCAATCCTTTAATTGAAAAGGGGTAGGAGGAACAAATGAATAACCAGAAACGAATAAATCACCAAAATCAACAGTTCGATTATGCACATAATTTAACAAACCATTTTCATCAGCATCAATGAACAACTCTTCAAAAACACGAGGATCATCATTACCAAGTATAACAAAAAAACGAGTTTCACTAGTAACCTTTTTAATTTTTAAAAAAAGCTCTTCTTTCAAAAAATTATCAACAGATTCTCTTATTTTAAACTGGTTAGGTAGTATATCACCACCAATAAAAAACCCATCTGGTTTTTTTTCTTTTACCAAATCAAAAAGTTTAGTAAAGTGTCTAGCTACACCATGTAAATCAGAAACAAATAAACATTTCAACAGGCAGCACCAAATTATTTTACGATTACCAACCATAAGTTATGTTTTAATAAATTTTTAGAATTTTAAAAAATACTACAAAAATCTTTTTACTTATCATAAACCTTTAAAAAACCTCCCTATTTACAGGTTATCGCTGAAAGCATCATAAAAATGGGAGATATTTATGTACGAAATACTAGAAAAACAGATTTTATCAGATAATGTAAAACTAATGAAAATCAAGGCGCCACTTGTCGCAAAAAAAGCACAAGCCGGGCAATTCATAATACTTCGTATAAATGAAAAAGGTGAACGTATACCATTGACGATTGCTGATTATAATCGTAATAAGGGTACTGTTACTATTATTTTTATGGAAGTTGGTAAGACCACTAAACAACTTGGGACAATGAAAAAAGGTGATATGATTCTTAACTTCGCAGGGCCTCTTGGTCAGCCGACTGAAATTGAGAAATATGGCACTGCTGTTATGATAGGTGGTGGCGTGGGGATAGCACCGCTTTATCCTATTGTCAGAGCATTGAAACAAGCTGGGAACCATGTTATCAGCATTCTGGGTGCTCGTAATAAATCTCTTTTGATGCTTGAAAAAGAAATAGATGAATTCAGTGATAAACTTTATATCGCTACCGATGACGGTTCCAAGGGGCATAAAGGTTTTGTTAGTGATGTTTTACAGAAATTTATCGATGACAGTGAAAAAATCGATATTGTCTGGGCTATCGGCCCGATTATTATGATGAAGGTTGTTGCGAATCTTACAAAAAAATATGATATTAAAACTATTGTTAGCCTCAATCCGATTATGGTTGATGGCACGGGTATGTGTGGTGGCTGCCGAGTAAGTGTTGGTGGTGAGACCAAGTTTGCCTGTGTGGATGGCCCTGAGTTTGATGGGCATCTAGTTGATTTTGATAACTTGATGCTTCGTAATCGTCGTTTTGTTTGTGAGGAAGAAGAAGCATGTAAATGTGCAGGGGTGAAGTTGTAGATGGCTGTTCAAAAAACTAAGCATCCGATGCCTGAGCAGAAACCCGAGGACCGTATCAAAAACTTTGATGAGGTCCCTTTTGGCTATGATGAAAAAACAGCTATTGCGGAGGCGAAACGTTGTCTTCGATGTAAAAACCGTCCATGTGTGAAGGGTTGTCCTGTGGAGATTGATATACCTGAGTTTATCCATGAGATCGCGGAGGGGAATTTTGACAAGGCTGTTGAGGTTTTAAAAAGTAAAACTAGTCTTCCAGCAGTATGTGGTCGTGTTTGTCCATATGAAAACCAATGTGAAGGTGAATGCACCCTTAAGAAGATTGGTGAACCAGTTGCTATTGGCCGTCTGGAACGTTTCCTTGCCGATTATGAACGGAGAAACGGAGCAAAAACCCCTAAACTTCCGAAGCCTAGTGGTAAAAAAGTAGCAGTGGTTGGTGCTGGCCCTGCGGGTCTTACCTGTGCTGGTGATCTAGCTAAGATGGGGTATAAGGTAACGGTTTTTGAGGCGTTGCATGATCCTGGTGGGGTTCTAATGTATGGGATCCCTGAGTTCCGTCTTCCGAAGGAGATAGTCAAAGCAGAGGTTGATTACATATCAAAACTAGGTGTTGACATACAATACGATGTAATAGTTGGTAAAACCATAACAGTTGATGAACTACTTGAAGAGTATGATGCAGTATTCATTGGTACAGGGGCAGGATTACCACGATGGCTTCGTATACCTGGTGAAAACCTTGACGGTGTGTATAGTGCTAATGAGTATCTCACACGTGTGAACATGATGAAGGCGTATAAGTTCCCAGAGTATGACACGCCAGTAAAAATAGGAAAGGTTGTTGCTACTTTTGGAGCAGGAAATGTTGCCATGGACTGTGCCCGTACATCATTACGGTTGGGTGCTGAGAAATCATATATTATTTACCGTCGTTCAGAGAAAGAAATGCCCGCTCGTAACGAAGAAATACATCATGCCCATGAGGAGGGCGTGATCTTTAAACTTCTAACAAATCCTGTTCGTTTCATTGGTGATGATAAAGGAATTCTCAAAGAGGTTGAATGTATAAAAATGGAACTCGGAGAACCAGATGAATCAGGTAGGAGACGACCGGTACCCATTAAAGGTTCCGAGTTTAAAATCAAAATTGATACAGCCTTGGTTGCTATTGGTCAGAGCCCCAATCCGCTTATTCCTCAGACGTTTAAACAAATTGAAACTGAGAAATGGGGCAACATTAAAACAGATGAAGAGGGAAGAACAAGTGTACCGGGTGTGTTTGCTGGTGGAGATATAGCTACTGGTGCGGCTACTGTGATTCTTGCCATGGGAGCTGGTAAACGAGCAGCACGTGCAATAGATAAATATCTTAAATCAAAAAAACCAATTAATTAAGTCTTTTATTAAAAATATTTTTTCTGATAACGATAGTAAGAAATAATTCTGTAAAAACTTGCTTTTTGGTGTTGTTAGATGCGTGTAAATACAATGGAAATCATCTTCATTATTTTTGTTAATAACCTTAACAAGGCCCTGAAAAGCTTTCATTTTTTCATTAGGTGCAGTGACTGTGACTTGAACTGTTATTTCCCCCTCTTCAGGAGTTAAATCTGTACCGCTTTTTGGTTTGAATGTCCATTCTCCCCAGTCTGGATAAGATGATATTTCCCAGTCTAACTTTGAACATGGTCCTCCATTGTTTGAAACAGTGAAGCTATCTGTTATCGCCGATCCTGGTTTGACCTGTTGCCATGTTAAACCCCCTCTGCAAGTTAGATTTGCGTCTATGAGTTCTTCCGTTGCAAGACTTACTTGTATTTTACGATAGTCTGTCTCTTTGTTTTTGTTTACAACTTTAACATATCCAGTGAATTCAGTGTTTCCTTCGAATGGCACAATAACTTCAGCAGTTATTTCAACTTCCCCCTCTTCAGGAGTTAAATCTGTACCGCTTTGTGGTTTGAATGTCCATTCTCCCCAACTTGGATATGATTTAATTTTCCAGTCAAGATATGATCCTGCTTCTCCAACGTTTTCAACATTGAAACTGCTTTGTACAGTACTACCTGGCGTAACATCAGTCCAAATTAGATCATCATCCGCATCAAGATTTGGTCTTGGTGGTCCATCATAGACAACATCAATTTCTGCAACCATCTCTTCAATATTACATTCTCCATATTTGATTTTAAAGTAACCATTGTCAAATCCAAAACCAGCGCCCCAGCTGTTTTTACAAATCCAGTAGCCTTGATTCTCGTTGTACCCAACAATTACAACAACATGAGGAGCAATATAACCTCCATGATTATGATAATAAATATCATCTGGCCAAATTGCTTTATTTGCATAGTCATCACGGAAATCCTCGTAGACTTTCATTTTCGCTATCAGTGGGCCAGTTTTAATAAGACGGGCTTTGATATATCCCCTGTCAAAACCTTGACACCAGTAATAGCTTTTAACATGTCTTTTTTGATTTTCCCAGTCTGGGCATTTTTCATTACAGCTAGGAGGGTCTCCATCGCTACTTCCCCAAGGGAAGCAGTCTTCAGGGATTGCTTCGTTTTGCACGGTCCAACTAATAAAATTATCTGCAAGATCAAACAATATAGAACCGCTGCAACCAAAGCACCCATGCCCCCAGTCTGCACAGGAAACCATGTATTGTTCCGATAAATCAATGAAATACTCTGGGTCTTCATATTCAATTTTAAAATCTGCTTCTACCGCTCCTATTGTGGCAAAAGCCCAGCATGCACCGCATCCTCTCTGGTCTTTTACAGAGGTCATAAAGTTTTTTCCACCGTTTGATATGCCATGTCTGTTGTCGTCTAAATCGGCATCTCTCCAATCAAAACTTTCTGGTAAACTTAAGATGTTATTTGCCTCGTTCTCATCAGTGGTTTCATTTTCTATTGTTTTATTTGCCTCTATTTTGGATTTATTTCCTGTTGCTCCAAGGCATCCAATTATCATTAATATGATTGTTATTATTGTAATAATTTTGTTTATTTTCAATGCCTTGCCTCTTTTTATTAATATTTTAATATTATCCTTGGTATTATATAAATATTATGTATGAATGGCTTATAAAATAAAAAGATAGGATTTTTGATAAAATTATTATGTTCATTAGTATTTTTGAGAAATACCTTAAAAGATTTATTTTCTGTTTTTAGCTGCTTTGATAAGCCCATTAAACAAAGGCGCAGGTTTCAACGGTCGTGATTTAAATTCTGGATGGGCTTGAGTCCCCACAAAATAAGGATGATTCGGTATCTCCATGAACTCCATAAGAACACCATCAGGTGATCTACCTGAAAATATAATTCCACACTGTTCTAATTTTTCAATATACTCCGGGTTAACCTCATATCTATGCCGATGACGTTCAGAAACCTTATCCTCTCCATACAATTTATAGATAAGACTTCCTTTTTTCAAAATAGCAGGCCATGCACCAAGCCTCATTGTTGCCCCATATCTCGATTCCTGAACAATTTTAATCTGATCCGGGATGAAATCAATCACGGGGAAACTAGTTTTTTTATCAAACTCTGCGGTATGAGCATTTTTCATACCGCAAACATTTCTTGCATATTCAACCACGGCTAGCTGCATACCAAGACATAAACCAAGATAGGGGATCTTGTTTTCACGTGCATATCTTATCGTCTGGATTTTTCCTTCGATACCGGACAATCCGAAACCCCCGGGTACAATTATGCCGTCTAACTCATCTAATGATTTAAGCTTCTTCGGGTCTTTTTCAAAGATTTTAGAATCAATCCATCTTATATCAGGCATAAGGTTATTGTTCCATGCTGCATGTTTTACTGCTTCTATAACACTAATATAACTATCAGATAGTTGTGATGTTCCAATGTCGAAATATTTACCAACAATACCAATTTTTACAGTGTTTTTCAATGTCCGGATTTTTTTGATGAATTTCTCCCAGCCCTGCATGTCATCATGATCACGTCGTAGGTTTAGTTTATGAAGTATTTTTTTACAGAGATCCTGTTTTTCAAAGATCAGTGATACCGCGTAGATGTTATCAACGTCTTCGTTGCTGATGACATCATCCTCGTGGACGTTACAGAACATTGCGATTTTTTCCCGTCGGACGTTATCCAAGGTTTTTTCAGATCTAGTAATTATAAAATCAGGCATTATACCTATTTCACGTAATAGTTTCACGGAATGCTGAGTGGGCTTGGTTTTTGCTTCTCCAAGTGCGTCGAGCATTGGGACATATGTTACATGGACGAATACTACTTTTTCTCCCTCTTGCCTCATTTGACGTACTGCTTCTAGGAATAATACGTTTTCATAGTCTCCAACGGTTCCACCGATTTCAACTATGACGAAATCTATTTTGTTTTCACTAGCTGGTCTAAGAATGCGTTTTTTGATCTCATCTGTTACGTGTGGTATTGGTTGTACTGTTTTCCCTAGGTATTTTCCTTTACGTTCTTTTTCAATGACTGCGCTATACACTTGACCTGTTGTGATATTCTGAGATTTAGGAATATTTATATCAAGGAATCTTTCATAATGTCCTAGGTCCTGATCTATTTCTCCTCCATCCTCTGTAACCCATACTTCTCCGTGTTCTGTTGGTCTTAGTGTTCCTGCATCAAAGTTCATGTATGGGTCGATTTTTATTGCTGTTACACTGTAGCCATGTAGTTGTAAAATTTTTCCAATAGAAGCGGTAGTAATTCCTTTACCTAAACCAGAAATAACTCCGCCTGTTACAATTATATAATTTACCATCCCTATCAACAGGCAAGGTAAATAGTATTTTGGGTTTAAATCGTTTTGCATTCTACAAAAAACTGATTAATATAAAAATAACCAAATTAAAAATGATTTAGATAACCAAAAATAAAAAGAAAAAATACAACTACCACTAGGCAACCCAAAGGATTGTCGTAGCAATTGCAGTACTAGTAACTAGCTATCTTAGTAGATTCCTTTTTTATTTCTTTGTCGTCAGAGATATTTCTATAGACGATACGTTGGAATTCCGCCCTTCCTCATTGGTAATGCTTTCGGTACCGATTTTTATGTCTTTTACACGGGCGTTTTGTACAAACCTGTTTCGTGTAATTTCTGCAGTGTCAACTGCTCGGCTGATTGCTCTACCACGTGCTTTTATTACTACTTCATCGGAACCTCCGTTGAACTGCGTCACTACTGCTAGCACATAGCTCATTGGTGGTTTGTTTCCAACAAATATTGTGTTCTCGTCTGGGTTTATTTCTTTTTCTGCCATTACTATTTTCCTCCCGTTAATTACTGGGTATTTTAGCCCTCCTAAAAACCAACTTGTTGTTTATAAACCTTTCGACTTGTAATTTTTGTTGTATTTCTGACAGTTTAATGTTTCTCCAAAAAATATTTATGTTTTATCTTAGTAATTAGTTACCTTTATATTCTGCCCTCTTTTTACCAGTTTTACAGAGAGACCTGTTTAAACTGCTGTTCTTAAGGGGTTATATTGTTATGGAAATATTAGAAGATAAACCAGGTAAAAAAATCCTTCTGTTAGGAAATGAAGCTATAACACGTGGGGCATTAGAAGCAGGAGTCGATATAGCAACAACCTACCCAGGGACACCCTCTTCTGAGATTGCTGATACGTTTTCATTAATTGCTCGGTCTTTTACTAAACAAAAAAAAGACCCAGGTTTTTATTTTGAATATTCAACTAATGAAAAAGTAGCATTAGAAGTCGCAGCAGCGGGTTCTTTCTCAGGTTTACGTGTTCTAACATGTATGAAACACGTAGGACTAAATGTCGCCAGTGACACATTTATGACCTATCTGTACATTGGTTGCAAGGGCGGTCATGTTATTGTTTCAGCTGATGACCCCTCTTGCCATTCCTCCCAGAATGAACAGGATAACCGATTTTATGCCCTTTTTGGTAGTGCCCCTATGCTTGAGCCATCTACCCCTGATGAGGCAAGGGAAATGACACGACAAGGTTTTGAGATTTCTGAGGAACTGAAACTGCCTTTGTTGTTACGTACTACTACACGTCTTAACCATGCTCGTGGACCAATAAAGCTTAAAAAAATGAAAAAACCCCATGGCCGAGGTCATTTCGAAAAGGATCCCATGCTTGTAACGGTCCCAGCTGTTGCCCGTGCTCAGCATCCAATTCTCCTAAAAAAAATGGAGCAGGCTGAAAAAATTTCTGAGAAATCACCATTTAACAAATTAATAAGTATTGGTAAACCCAACGAGTGGGGTATTATTACCTCTGGTGTTTCTTTTAACTATGTTAAAGAGGTTGCTGAGGATCTTAATCTTAATGTTAGAATCCTGAAGCTTGGTATGACTCATCCATTGCCAAAAAAGATGTGTAAAAATTTCCTAAGTTCTTGTAAGAATATTATTGTTGTCGAGGAACTTGAGCCTATCCTTGAAGATCAGCTGAAAAACATGGCTTTTGATCTTGGATGCACGGTTAAAATATTCGGTAAAAGAACTGGTCATTTCTCCCGTCTTTACGAGTATAACCCTGATATTGTGGGTGAAGTGTTTTCTAAGATTTTTAAGGTGAAAAAACCTTATAGCATTCCAAAGAAATCTGATATAAGTCTTCCAAGCCGCCCTCCAGCACTTTGTCCGGGGTGTCCTCATCGTGCCACGTATTATGCTGTGAAAATGGCGAAACCTCGTGGTGTGATTTATCCTACGGATATCGGTTGTTACACTTTGGGTAAGGCTCCGCCTTATGAGGTTGCAGATTTACTATTATGCATGGGGTCTAATGCTGGAACGGCCTGTGGCCTGTCGGTTGCTACTGATCAGAAAATCATTAGTTTCATGGGTGATTCCACGTTTTTCCATAGTGGGATACCTCCTATTATTGATGCTGTGCATCATAATCATGATGTAGTGATCACAGTGCTTGATAATCGTACTACTGCTATGACTGGTCATCAGCCTAATCCTGGTACAGAATTTGATGGTATGGGTCGACCAGCTAAAGGCATCAGGGTGGAGGATGTAGTCAAAGGCTGCGGAGTAAAACATGTAGAGGTAGTTGATCCTAACAACATCAAGGAGACCACTGCAGCATTCAAGCGTGCTCTTGATTTCAAGGGACCATCTGTTGTTGTTAGTAAATCACCATGTATATTGTTGGAGAACAGGGATAAAAGGAAGGCTGGAGAAAAAATCCCGGTTTATACAATTGATCAGGATAAATGTAAAAATTGTAAACTATGTATTTCGAGGTTTAGCTGCCCAGCTTTCTACTATGGTGAGGATGATCTTATTTTCATTGATGAACAACAGTGTAATGGTTGCGGTAACTGTGCTACAGTTTGCCCGTTTGATGCTATTCATCCGAAAAAGGAGGCAAAGAAATGAAAGACAAAATCAACATAGTATTAACAGGCGTCGGCGGTCAAGGGGTTATCACTGCTGCGAACATACTAGGCAAGGCTGCGGTGAAAGCCGATGTTAACGTTTTTGTCTCTGAGGTTCATGGTATGGCACAACGAGGTGGTAGTGTTAACTGCACAGTACGACTTGGTAAAGTATCGGGGCCATTGGTTCCTAGTGGTACTGCTGACGTTATTGTGAGCACTGAACCAACTGAGGCGCTACGTTACATTCATTATGCTAACAGTCAGACTCAGATTATAACAGACATTGTTCCTGTTATTCCTTTTACTGTCTCGGTTGGTATGGAAAAATACCCAGATGTTGATAAGGTTTTCAAAGAACTCGAAAATTATGGTAAGCTTTTCAAGATTGATGCAGTACAACTAGCAAAGGATGCTGGTGCTCTTATCACTAAAAATATTGTCATGCTTGGTGCACTTGCTGGGACTGATATTCTTCCTTTTAAGAAGGAGATTTTGTTAGATACAATCCTTAGTAATGTTCCTGCTAAATATCGGGATATGAACAAAAAGGCTTTTGAAAACGGTTACAATGTCACTAAGAAAAAATAAAAATATAATAATCCTATTTTAAAATATTGTTTATGGACAGAAACAAGCTACTAATATCGTTTCTACTAATCATCATCAGCCTTGTCTGGGCAGGCTCATTCATAGCAGTAAAAACAACAGTAGAAATCGATAACGTACCACCAATACATCTAGGATTTCTACGATTTCTAATAGCTTCACCATTTATGGTACTAATATTACTTTTCCGTAAAAACACCAAAAAAATACCACTCCAGGAGCTACCACGATTAATACTACTTGGTTTAACCGGTGTAACACTGATTTATATACTGCAATACATGGGAGTTGATCTAACCAATGCGTCAACCGCTGGGGTTCTAATAAACACAAACGTGATCTTCATACTTACACTGTCAATAATTTTCCTAAAAGAAAAACTAACAATCTCCAAAACCGCTGGGATAACAATATCCTTCCTCGGTGTGATAATGGTGGTTTTTGCTCAGTCAATGAATGAAACAATAAACTTCACAGACATGTTCCTACTGGGCAGCATATACGTTATTTTATCAGCCTTCTGCTGGGCAGTATATACAATAATAGGGAAAAAACTACTAGAGAAATATGACCAGTTCACAGTCACAGCATATGCCTTCCTACTAGGCACATTTTTTTTCCTACCCTTGGTCTTCCAGAGCATATCAACAACCGTTGCTCATATATCCATGAATGGTTGGATATCAATACTATACCTCTCCCTGGTTTGCGCAGTATTTGGATACCTAGGATGGTACTATGCTCTTACAAAAACAGAGGCTAGTAAGGCAGCAGTATATCTAAACTTCATACCACTTTTTGTTATAACGCTCTCATTCTTCTATGGGGAAACACCGACAGTCCTGTTTATACTCGGGGCAATACTTATTATATACGGTGTTTATCTAACCCAAAGAAGCAACCCAAAGTGAAAAAAATTATGTTTTGTGTTGAATGCGGAAAAGAAACAGATATCTACAAAAACGGTGTATGCATCGATTGCTACCTAAAAACACATAGTTTTACCAGTGGACCAGAGATCATAGATATGACTGTTTGCACGAACTGTGGTTCATATAAATACAAAAACACATGGACAAAGGAAATACTGGGAGATTTCCTTAGACGGATGATAAAAAACCATTTCAAAATAAGCAATGAACTACAGAAAACAGACATTAACACAGAGTATGAGGAAACCAAAAACGGTTTACAATGCAAGGTTTACATCTCAGGATACATAAATGATCACATGATAACAGAAGAGCACCCGTTAGATGTTCGTTTTAAAAAAACAATATGTGATGTCTGCTCAAAACAATACGGCGGATATCATGAGGCAATCATACAGGTAAGAACACAAAATCGCAAACTACCAAAGGATGAATTACAAGACATACAAAAAACCGTTGAAAACCAGGTAGAAGATCTACAAGCAAAAGGAAACAGACAACTATTCATCACAGACATAGGCGAAGAACACGGAGGCATTGATTTCTACATAAGCGATAAACAAGTAGCAATGGTAATAACAAAAAAACTCCATGAAAAATATGGTGGCATAATAAAACAATCATCAAAAAATATAGGTATGAAAGACAGCAGACAAATATACAGAATGACCTACCTATTAAGATTACCATCATATAAAAAAAATGATGTCATAAAGCATCAGAATCGGTACTACCTGGTAAACTCTGTAAATGGAAACAAAGTAAAAATAATGAACATAGCAAACTGGGATGAAACATTCGAAGATGCCGATAACCTGCAAACAGCAAAAATCATTGGTGGAAAAGAACTAATTAAAGAAAAAATAATTGTGAGTCAAACAAAAAAAGAAATACAAATTATGGACCCCGAGACATATCAAATAAAAATCATTAAAAAACCAAAGCCGATACAATTTAACTCTGAAAAAATAAAAACAATAAAAATAGATGAACAGATTTTTATACTAAAATAAAAAAAAACATGTGGTGAGGAAGTATAATGGTAAAGGCAACATTTGATCTTGATGAAAACATAGCAGCAGCTTTGTCATATTTGTTTGGATGGATAACAGGATTGGTTTTCTTTTTATTTGAGGAGAGAAACCAGTTTGTAAGATTTCATGCAATGCAATCGATAATGATTTTCCTTCCTGTTACAATTATACTTGTCATACTATGGTGGATACCTTTTTTTGGTTGGGTTGCAGCTTCAGTCATAAGTATACTGGCTCTGTTATTATGGATAATTCTACTTATAAAAGCATATCAGGGTGAAAAATTCAAAATACCAATAGCTGGTGATATGGCTGAGGATTTTTCAAAAAAGAAAATCTAAAATTATTTTTTTGTTTTATAAGAATTCATCACTTCGTGTTCTATCTGAGATTTCTCCTGCGATATTTTCCTGCATGATTTTTTGTATTTCATCTCGTTTTTTACCATGTGCAAGAGCCCACATGAGTTTCACATAGGCCGTCTCAGGTAGCATATCTTCACATGGTATGATATCTGCTTTTAACAGATCGCGACCTGTGGAATAAACACTCATGTTAACACGTCCGAATAGACATTGAGATGTCATCGCGAAAACTGTTCCTTTTTTTGTTAATTCTTTGATCCGTGGTATTATATTTTTAGGTACATGTCCAAGACCTGTGCCAACTAATAGGATGCCTTTTTTATCTGGTATATCCTCTGGTTCTAAACCAGGGTAAGAATAAAGCATGGCGACATCTGGTTCCATTTTATCATCAACTATTACTTTTCCAGATTTTTTCTTATAATATTTTTCAGTGATTTTTACTATGCCATTTTCAACAGTACCTAATGGGCGGTCGTTTACTGTTTTGAAAGCATCACGTCGGCTTGTATGGAGTTTTCTGACTTTTGCCCCTCTATGTATTTCAACAACTGTGTCTGAGATTCCTGAGTGCATTGTTGTTATTACCTCTCCGATGTCTGTTTGTGATGCAACTGTTGCGGCAGCAATCAGGTTTAGAGATGCATCTGAGCTTGGCCGATCGCTGCTTCGTTGAGCGCCGACTAGAATTACTGGTCCTGTTAGGTTTTTTAACATGAAGGATAGAGCGGCTCCTGTGTATCCTAGGGTGTCAGTGCCATGAGGTATTATAACTCCCTTGGCGCCGCTGTTCAACTCATTAGCTATTTCATGTGCGAGTTTCTGCCA
>Ga0272442_10001058_pt1 | contig 42441 bp, 39 predicted proteins | sample SSMForm2O_FD_200262 | JGI IMG/M metagenome (GOLD analysis project Ga0272442, IMG submission 200262) | Marine sediment archaeal communities from Little Sippewissett salt marsh, Falmouth, MA, United States - SSM-Form-2O | ecosystem: Environmental > Aquatic > Marine > Wetlands > Sediment ...
TCTCATCAACATTACCGGCCCTTTTGAAAAAACAGCTACCCCGGTGGTAAAAGCAGCCATCGAGAACAGGATCGATTATATCGATATAAATGCCCACACTGATTCAACAAGAGAGGTTTTAACCCTTGATGAGCAGGCAAAGAAAGCCGGCGTGAGTCTTTTGATAGGGTTCGGAGATACACCCGGTCTTGTCAATATACTGGCACGATACGGCGCCGACAAGCTTGATACGGTAGAGGAGATTCATATCGGCGGCGGCGGCACACCGTCCAAAGGACTTGCAGGAATGGCACGTATCTGGCACAACGTGATTTCCGATCCGGCCCTTATCTATAAGGACGGACAGGTTGTGGAGGTCCCTGCACGAGGCGACAAGGAATTGATACAGGTGCCCGGTCTTGAAGAACCGTTTGAGGTAATGTCGGCCCGGCACACCGAAGTGCTGACCATACCCCGGTTCATACCTGATGTGAAACTGGTAACCTATAAAGTCGGCTTTTATCCTAAAGACATATCAAACGATATATTCTGTATGTTTTTTGACTGGGGGCTGGACAGCCTGGAACCCATAGACGTCAACGGCAATGCGGTTGCCCCCGCCGATTTTGCGCTGGCATTTTCTATTTCACCGGCTCACAGACAAGCATTGGGGCGTGATAAAATCCCGTTGATTTCAGGGTTTCAGGTACGAGTGAACGGGGTGAAAGACGGTAAGGCCGCACAATACACCTACAGGTTCCGCGATCCCGAGGTGCAGATGACACAGATAACGCTGACACGCGGGGTAAATCTGCTGCTCAGCGGAGGCATAGACCAAAAAGGTATCTTAGCACCCGAAGCACTGAATCCGGAGCCGTTCATTTCCCGGGCGCTTGAAAGGGGTATGATAATACAGGAAGTGCAGGAAGTATTTTTGTAGAAGTATCCCGTGCGTTGTAATGCGTACATGCAGTGATGTGTTTTTTCAGGGAGCATGTAATATACTGTCCCCCTGCGTGCAAGAAGCGGTTGTGTGTACGTCAGTAATGCATTACGGGATAGTAAGCTTATACGGCCAAAAATGTTTACACCCATGAGAAAGGAAACGGTATTATGGAACAGGAGAAAAGCTCGTTTCGGTGGATAGTGCTGGCATTGCTGTTTTTGAGCATGCTGATCGCAACGGTGTCGATGAACTGCATACCGCCGCTGTTCAAGGAAATCATGGAAGAGATACCCCTCACCAAGGCACAGATGGGCACGGTTATGGGTGTTCTCACCCTTGCCTCGCTGTTTTTTGCCCCCCTGGGCGGGGGCCTGGGTGACAAGTTCGGGCCCCGGTGGACCCTGGGACTTGCAGTTGTAATCATTGCAGCAGGCGGCGCCCTCCGGGCAGCGGCAGGAAGCGTGTTTAGCCTGACCGCGTGCATGTTCATCATGGGAGCAGGTATTGCCGTATTCGGTCCCAACCTGCCCAAGGCCCTGAGCATGTGGTTCCCGAAGAACGAAATGGCAATGGCAAACGGTATTTCCATGGCCGGCATGGGCGTGGGCGGCGCCATCGGCATGGCGGCAGCGGCAAGCGTTATGTCTCCTCTGTTCGGCGGCTGGAGACCCAGCATGGTGTGGGTCGGGGTGTTTATGCTTGGAGCAGGGGTGCTCTGGATACTGGTATTTAAAGATAGAACAGCGGACAGCGGTCCGTCTGAGACCCATAATATGGCGGCAAATTTCAAAACGGTATTAAAGATCAAGGATGTCTGGCTTCTTGCGGTGTATTACGGTCTGAACATGGCAGGGATCATGACCGTTGTAACCCTTCTTCCCGTCAGCCTTGCGGAACGGGGCGTGGAAAAGGGGGGGGAGCTGGTGTCCATTATGATGGTAACGGCAGTGGTGTTTAATATTGTGGGTGGAATCCTCTCGGACAAGACGGGCAAGAGAAAACCGTTTCTCATTTCGTGTGCCGTAATTCTTGCAGTGGGGATTTTGTGTTTTGCAACGACAACGGGAATTGCGCTTGTTATCGCCCTTGCCTGTGCCGGGGCCGCCATGGGTACAATCGCCCCGGTTATTATGGTGGTGCCCGTTGAGATGGACAAGGTGGGGCCTGCACTCACGGCAACAGCCGTGGGGCTGATATTCATGGTGGGCAACACCGGCGGGTTTATCGGCCCTGTTGCCGGGGGCAAACTGATGGATGCCTACGGCCCGGTTACCGGGTACGCGGCAATGGGTGCGGCCCTTGTTGTTGCAGCACTTGTTATTTTTCCCCTGAAAGAGACGGGAACAAAAAAACAGGTACTGACCGACATTTCAGAATAAAGGAAAAGAAAGGAGCAGATATGCATGATGAATCACGGATTGAAATAGCTACCTACCGCCTCACCGAAGGAACGTGTGACGAGGACTTCCTGCAAGTTGTCGATGCGGTTGCGGCCGACCTTGAAAACAGCGGCAGTGATGTGGGCTGGCGGCTGTATAAGGGCGACGATGGGGTTTGGGTAGACATAGTCACGTCACAGGACTGGGCCAGGACCGCAGAGGAGTTTGAAAAAGTCCTTAGTCTTACCAATGCACAAAAAATGTATGCCATGATCGACAAGGCCACCCAAAAATATGAGACGCTCACACTACAGCGTACCTACCCGTAACAGGCTGAGCAGCGGGTGCACTCATTTTCGGAATTATCGACATAATTAGGCATAAGAAAATTTCTTGCAGCCGTTTATTTTCTGCTCTATTCTGTTACACACGCGGTACTGGTGAGTGCATCTTGGTAGTTTTTAAAAAAAATTCCCCGATAAAAAAAATATTACCAGGGTGAAGAACGTGTTATGAAAAAAACGAGGATCAAGAAACTATATAGTATCGCTGTTGTTTTTTTCTTTTCCGTGTGCCTTTGTCTGGGGCTTCTTTTTTATTTCCGCACACCTGTTCTCACCGCTTTTTTAGGTAAAGAAAAGGTCCCGGTGGTTGTCGTGTCCGGGACATGGGAGGACATGGGATTCCAGATAGGATCACGAAATGAATTCGCTGCAGGGATTCGACGGACCGCCTGGCTTGCACGCAGATTATTTCCGCCCGAGAGGGCTCGTTCATATTTCAAACGAGTTGAATCTTTTATTCCCAGGAGCAGCCTTGATCATATGAGAGGCATTGCAAAGGGTGTTGCAGCGGTTTCGGACATTTCATATGACGATGCATGGGAAGATATACTTCTTTTAAACTTTGCATATATGCCGGCGGGATGTACCGCTTTTGCTGTTTGCTCGCAGGCAGGTTCATATATCGCCCACAATACCGATGAGTATTATGTTTTAACTTTCAGCCAGGCAGTGATTGTTTTTAACCCCGACAACGAGAGCGGATATCCCTTTGTGTCTTTCGGGTCACCCGCATTCGGGGGTGTGATGATGGGAGAAAATACCGAGGGCTTGGCAGCGGTGTGTAATGCAGCGTTTCCAAGCGATCGGGTGCTCGGGTTGCCGCCCCAGTTTCTGGTCAGAAGGAGCCTTGAGGAGTGCAGTTCCATCGAAGATGCCGTTCGCCTGTTTACTTCATTTGTTGAGAAGGGGGGGCGTTTCGGGTACATAGGCTACAATATTACCTATATTGATTTTACTGCCGGGAAGTTGGCACGGCTGGAAATAGCCCCTGACCGTGTTGAAGTGGATTACGGGCAGGCCTGGGGTGAGAAACGGTTTGTTGCCGCAGCAAATCATTACAGCCTGATGCCCGGCCGAAACCAGCGGGCCGAGCATAATACCAGCTCGTACGCCAGGTATGAACGGGTCAAGCTGCTCCTGAAAAGAGAGAAAAGCTACAATACGGAAACTATTGTCAGGATCCTTGCCGATCATGACGAACAACGACACGGCACAAACCATACCATATGTCGGCACACGAACCTTAATAAGGGAACGTGTAATTGCCTTTTTTTCGATAGCACCTTTACCCTCTACTATATGCTTGGAAATCCTTGCCGTTACTCGGAAAATCCTCAAGCCCTGCAGACAATTCGATGGACAGACATGCTCGGCAGGTGACGGCAGGCGCCTGTATAGTGAAGCGTTTGCCGAATATCGCATCAGGCTGCGCGGGCGTGTCCATGGCTTTTGGCTGTCACCCTTCAAAACCTGTTTGTTTAGTTCCCGGTCAGGCGGCGGTAGGACCGTTGTTTTTCGGAGGTCGATAGCCTGCAAAGGCAGCTGCTTGACAAACGCAATGATAAAAAAACACCGCCGTTAGTAACAGGGCGGTGTTTATTATTGATATCAGTTGTGTGTGCAGCCTTATCTCGACGTGTCCCTTTCGGGCAAAATAATATACTCGGGATTCTCGTGAGGCACCGGCTGATTGTATGAACGGGTTTTGCCTGCCCAGAAAAAGCTCAGAGCAGCCTGCTGCGACGGGAGCACCCGTACTCTTTTGATATGTGTTTCGCCCTTCATTGTTGCAGAAACCCGGTACTCTCCAGGCGGCAGGTTGGTGTACAGCCACGGGCCGGTAGCAGTAGCTTTGAACACCTCTTTTCCCGCTGCATCTTTTATGTTGATTACGACCTCATCTTTGCATGTGCCCTGTTCTGAGGCAAAGGCGAGTTTCAGGGAGTAGTTGTTGGCTGACAGGGGAACGTCATTTCGTTCGTCCGGGCACAGGCCCGAGCTCATGTAGGGAATGTCGCCGAATTTGTTCATTTGATACGTCCAGGTAGTTCCGTCCGCCGCAACAACGTCAATGTCGTCATAAAAGAATTTTTTCCAGATAAAGGTCAGCGCCGAGAGCCCTATTTCATTAACGTTTATGGATTTTCTCAGTACTTTCCCTTTCATTATTGCATGAACCGTATACATCCCCGCATCGAGATAGGTATAGAACCACGGCCCCGTGGCAACGGCATCAAATACCATTTTATTGTTCGCATCGACAAACTGGAGTGCGACGGCACCGGGATGCCTGAATCCTTCTGTGGAAAAGGCGATCTTGGTATTGTAATCTTTCCCCCTGGCACGAAGCGCCTCCCGCTCGTCAACATTCATCCAGTCCTGGATAAACGGGCGGTCCTCGTAATATTGTACATCAAACGGGGATTCTGCATCCTTTGCCGATTCCCCTGAGAATTCAAAACGCAGCGTGGACTCATGCTGCTGTGTTACCGTGACTTTTTTGTGTATGGTTTCCTCCTTTGTTGTAGCAAGAACAGTGTATTGTGCCGGCAGCAGGTTTACGCAGAACCATGGCCCCGATGAGGCAGCGTTTACCACCGTTACTCCGATGTCGTTCTTGATCTCAATCATGACCGCCCCGGTTCTTCCCCCTCCCTTAACCGTAAACGCAAGTGCAAGGCTGTAGATGTTTCTGATTGTACGCAAAATGAGACGGTTTTCACCGCTGTAGTCGTCCTTTTCATAGCGTAGCGGTTTTCTGGTTTTTGTGGGATCATCAAAGACCTTTTCCCAAAAAAAACGAAGCTCAGCCTGCCCGCGGGAATGGACACGGACCTTCTTTTCAATGACCTTGTCAAAAGCTTTTGCCATGACAGTATAGGTGCCGGGTGGAACGTTGGTGTAAAACCAGGGACCTTCCGAAATTGCCTCAAACACCTTTTTGCCGCTGGCGTCCATGATGCGCACGGCAACATCACTCATCAGCTCTCTGTTTTTTACCGCGAAAACGAGCTTCAATCGATAATTCCGGGCAATCTTGCGGAGCATTGCACGCTCGTCGAGACCAATCCCGCTGCCCATATAGGAAATGCCTTTATACGTTTTTACTTCAAAGGGTGCTACTACTACTTCAGCGCAGCAGTACTGTAAACTGAAGGCCCCGACAAAAATGAAAAGACCAACGATTATGATGATGCCCTTTTTCATTTTTTCATTCCCCCCCTGTAATGTGTATATTGATGATGGTTGCCTGAGCGGCGTGCGGTAGCGTATGGATAAAACTTACCATTTGAAAATTTATATGTAAATATATTTATTCCAGTCAAAATTCTATGGCCGTGCCTCATAGACGATATTAATGGGCGTTTCGGTTGCCCGGCGAAAACGGGTGAAGCCGCCCCTGCGTGCAACTTCACGTATACGCGCTTCCCCGGCCTGTCCTCCCAGCGCAATGCCGCCTTCCTGCTGAAGGGCGCAGGGGACACACAGCAGTACCGATGCACAATAGTACAGCCTGCCGATGGGGGTCAGATTTTCTTCAACACAGTCACCGGCAAACGGTTCAACAATCATCCATGTGCCGTCATCCTTGAGTACAGTGCGAACATGGCCGGCAGCTTCCACGGGATTTCCCATGTCATGCAGGCAGTCGAATGAGGTAACCAGGTCGAAGCGTGCGCCGTTAAACCGGCTGCCGGAGGCTGCTTCAAAGCTGACACGGTCCGCAACGCCGGCCCTTTCCGCCCGCAAACGTGCTGTTTTGACGGAGGCTTCATGAGAGTCGGAACCGATAAACGTTGCGTTGGGAAATGCCAGGGCCATGAGGATGGTGGATGTTCCAAAGCCGCAGCCGATGTCGGCAACAGTTGCTCCTTTGTCCAGTTTTTCCTTCACACCGGTAAGGGCCGGTATCCAGCAATTAACCAGGTTTGTTGAATAGTTGGGCCGATAAAAACGATCCGCACCGGGGAACAGGTTTTCATCATGCTCATGCCAGCCCACTCCTTCACCGGTACGAAAGGATTCGGTAATTCTTTTTTCTGCACGAATAGCGGCAGTGGCTGCCTGAAAAGCACCGGGCATATAGGCCGGACTGTTTTCATCGGCAAAGGCAAACGCCTGTTCCTCCGAGAGGCTGTAGCGTCCGGTTTCGGGATGATAGGTGACATAGCCGCCTGCCGCCATGGAAGGCAGCCATTCAGCTACATAGCGTTCCGCCGTGTCGGTACGTTTTGCCAGTTCTTCCGCCGACAACCGGCCTGCTCCGGCCATGTTCTTAAAAAGTCCGAGTTCTTCACCGATCAGTACAAGCGGCGCGTGAAAGGTTGCTCCGATGTCTTTTATTACCTGCTGGATAATGCTGTTGAGCTTGTCTTGATCAATTGCCATAATGGGTACTCCGTAATTGTTTTTTTCAACGGTGCAGTCGATCGAACATTTTACTGTTTCCTCAACCCCAAGGCAAGTAAAATAGAAAGGGATGCACACGGCGGGACGTGGCGCGGGCGATACATCCCGCACACTCTGTCAGAAATGATATAGTATGCGGCTCAAAACCGGTATGTTTTTACTCATCGCGGTAGCTTGTAAGACAAATTCTTTTATAGTCATCGAACCGATGAAGCAGCTTTTTTGAGAGATGTTCTTTTTCTATAAAGCGGGTGAACAGTTCGCGACCCGCTTCCCAGGCTTTTTCTTCAAATGCGGTCTTTTCTTTGCCGGTGTCAAGGTTGAGCATGCTGCGGAAATGGGACTCTCGTTGCTGTTCGGGGATTCCCGACCATTGGCGTGCATGACCGGCTTCATGAAAAAGGAGGAAAAGAGGTTCCGAGAAATCGTCAAGCGATGCGTGGTAATACAGCACAATTGAATGAGATTCTTTGTTGGGGGGGTAATAATAGGCAACCGCATCCTGGATAGGTACAAGTTGAATAGTGAGACGGCCGAAGACCTCCCAGCACAAATACGCTTTTGCAGTAGCAAGCACAGACTTTCCCACAGCAGGGTTATGGCGGTGCATACGGTTCCCCTTCTTCGGGTATGGAAAAAACCGGCGGTTGATGCTCACCTGTTTTTTTCGTTACCCCTGACCATTGCTCAGACACAAAGAGCATTACTTTTTAAACAGTTTATCCAGTGGATTGGTCTGCCCGGTTGTTGTTTTTTCGCGTCCCGGGGATGATTGTTGATCGTCACTGAAGGTGAAATACTCACAAAAATTTCCCCGGTCCTTGTCAAGGACTCTCTCGGCCTGGCTTTCGCGACACTCATTGTAGGCGCCCGGATCATAGAATACACAGTTGAGGCAACAGTGAAGGTCTGCGTGACAATACGGGCACGTTTCGCCCCTGCCCACTTTTCGGTCGATTTCCAGTGGTTTTTTGCAGTGAAAACATGACTTCATAGCAAGCCTGCAGGTAGTATGTTTTTCTTGGTTGCTTCGGTTTGAAACTGATTATACCATACATTGCTTTGCTTTTCCAAGGCAATACGGCGCGGCAGCGTACAGGTCTGCATAGAGAAACCTTCCGCCCTGAAGAGTGCGTGGTGCTTGTTAGGCGTGTCGGGTTTTTTAAGACGGCCGACCGCCGGAAATGTTCTTTTGTTGTTGTTTTAATGTAACAGTGTATAATAGAAACATACGAGGGCCGTGAATACAACCGGGAATCTGTTACCTGTTGTACATGCTGCAATTTTGCGCAATTATAGGAAATGTGAGGCTGAGACGTGGGTAAGAAAATATATGTAGGGAATCTGTCTTTTAAGGCGTCACAAGAGGATATAGGTAAGCTGTTCTCCCGGTTTGGGGAGGTTGTTTCGATTTCAATTATTATGGAACCGAAAACCGGACGTTCACGGGGGTTCGGTTTTGTGGAGATGGCAACGAACGATGCAGCATGCAGGGCTATAAGAGCACTGTCAAGCAGTTTGTTTATGGAGAGAACCCTTGCAGTTTCTGAAGCCAGACCGGCGCGTAATGAGGCTGACAACGCCACTGAGGCAAAAGGTTCCGCACATGACACGGATGTACATGACGGCAGCACGGAACATGTTTCAGAGCAGTCACCTAAAAAAGAGCCATTTCGTTTGCTCCGTAAAAAAGGGGCAACAAAACAGGGGGGGGAATAGAGTTAGGCCACTTCAAAATCACATACCAGGGGCATATGGTCCGACAGCGAAATACGGGGAATGCTGAAGTCGGTAACGCGTATTTCAGGGCTGTGAAGGATGAAGTCAAGCTGCCTTCGCGGCGACCAGCTGGGATAGGAGGGCCGCTCCTGTGTGTTCGCGTTTTGCAGGCCTGTTGCACCCAGAAACAGCTGCAGTTCATGATCACCCCACAGCACATTAAAATCACCCGCAACAATCACCGGCTTATTGATGCTTTTGAACAGTGTATACAAATCTTTGAGCTGATGGTGCCGATGGCGGAATTTGAGTGAGAGATGTACCAGAAAAATGATGACGTCTTCCAGCTCCAGCTCAATGACGAGACGCTTAACGCCCTTTTGAAAATAGTGAAATTTCTGTGCCTTGATCTCGTTGCTGGTTAAAAAAGCATTGCCCTGTTTGTCCAGGACCGGCAGCCTGCCGATCAGGGATGATGTTGCATACTTTGACTGATAAACATAGTACTGTTTCATGGCCCTGGCAATCACTTCAGCCTGGTTGAAGCGCCCGGTTCGAAATGACCCGCTGTCCACCTCGACTAATCCGATTATCTCCGGGCGGACCGATTTTATGTATGCAATGATCCGGCTCAGATTCTTACGGGTGTTTCGCAGGTAGCCGAAATAGGGCACCGGGAAATGAAATATGCCGGATGTGCCGGTACCATATCGAATATTGTATAGAAGAAACCGCATGTGCCCCAACATTCCTTTCGCATGATGACAGCAAACAATATTTTTGATCTACATGTACGTTAATTAACACAATTCAGCAACTGTTTCCACGTCTTTTAGCACATCGCATCCGGCGTTTGAGCCGAACATTTTTCATGAACCGTAGCGCGGTTTCTTTTAGTCCGTTGCTGCTTCGTAATATATCGGTTCCCCCATTTCCCGAAACGTAAACGTCTTAAAGACGTGATGCCCGTTGTAGTCAAGGACGCGCAAGTCATCCGATTGCTTCAGGTCCCCCATGATGACCGGGAAATGCATACCGTAGCGCTTTTTTGCCGCGTCGACGGATACCTCATAGGCAATGAATTTTCGGACTCCTTTTGTGCCCAATTTTTCGATAAACTTTTCATTGGTGAAGGACTCATAGGTGGTTAAAATTAAAATCGGACCTGAACCTGTATAGATTATGCCGGCTTTCATTTTGTCTCCTTTCTCTCTGCTTATTACATGGTTGGTTGCTTTGACGGGATTGTGCTTTTGCCGTCAAACTCTCGCAAGGGAGCATGCCATGGGAATCCAGCCAAATAAAACAGGCAACACGCTCCTTCCGGTGTGCCGGAGCAGAGGGAGTGGCAAGCTTATGAGAAGATTACCATTGTGTCTCTCAGTTATAAAATATAGCTTTTTACGGCAGTAAAACAACCCCCCAAATGCTCATCCTGTTAAAAAAATGGAACATATGAGCGCGCTGCCCAGACCGCGGTGTGTCGTTCGGCTAGTGATTGAAATGTATTCCTCTGCTGCGGAGGAACGTTGAGATACAAACCCGTATATTGGCAATCACGTCCGCTTTGCTGTTTATAATAAATATATTCTCTCCGATGGTGAAAAGTTCACGTTCAAGCCGTTTAACCGACAAAGCGGCAGTACCACTGCGTGTTTGCCTGGAGGCAAGCTCCTGTTCAAACATGACGGCAATTTTGTCCTTCATCCTCAAATGCGTATCTTCAAGAAAAATGCAGAATTGGGGCCGGAGGTCATTCACGCGGTCAAGAAAAGCGGCAATTTCAGTACTATCAATATGTTTGGGCGGGGATGATTTAGCCTCGATGTAGAGGAGACAGTCTTCTACGGAGGCTATGATATCATAATCACCTCCCCCGGGGGTCTCCTTAAACCTGATGCCCCACGCGGCCGGGCAGTAAAATTCCCGCATGAGCACCTGTGCGATAAACCACTCAAAGGTATCACCGAAACTGTGTATATCATCTGCAGCAAGCCTATAGCGACCGGCGTTTTCTGGCGCAAGCATGGACCAGGAAAGGAGCTTTTCCAGGTAGTGTCCTGCCGTATCTTCTGGGCAGTATTTCTGAAGGTTGTTAATGGACATGCCGTCCCGGTGACGTATAACATCCCTGAGAAAGAGCCTGAAGGAGTATTTTTTTAAATAAGAATAGTAGTCGTTGCCGCTTTTTTTATCTTCAGGCGGGGGGAGCAGGAGAGCTCTTGTGGGATTGATGCAAAAAACGTTCAAGCCCCTTCGTATGAACTTGCGTAACAGTATTTTTGTTTCTTGTTCTGCGGTGCAGTCCATTTCAAACATGTGCCGTCATAGGTGCTTCCTATCGCACACCGGAACAGAAAGGGAGCCGAAGGACAACAATGCACGGCCCCCCTTGTTTACCAGTTCCTTAAACTCATTGCATGTTCAATGTCACGTATCGAAGACTGATCTGATTTTTTTGTTGAGATCACCGCCCACAGCTTCCATTGCTTCCATGCGCAGTTTATTCAGTACCTTTATGCGATCCTCAAATTCCGTCTTGGAGTACAGGCGCTCGGGGTGGAGGAACGGCTGGTCCATTTCCCGCACGGCTTTAGGCACATGAAGCCCGGAGACCGAAGGCTCCCAGTCCTCAAGCCCGCCCCGGAAAAGCGAATTCAGAACCGCCATAGTATCGCCCAAACTAATATCATGGTACCTTTCACCTTCACCCACCCCGCCGGTATTGATCAGGTAGCATGATATATGGGGATGGGCTTTGAGGATGTCGTAAAACAGGTTGGCATGTTCCGCCCTGTTCCCCGCGACAAAGGGATCGTAGAAAAAGACCGACTTTATCTTACCCGCCTGGGTGGGATCGCCGGCTGAGGATTCCATTGCCTGGCCTAGAATCATGAAGGCGACAGCCTGTTCGGTTGAGAGCTTGCTGATGGCCGGAATTGCCGGCCCCCGGGTAATCAGGATGATATTTTCAACCTTCTCTGTGTTGATGCCGTAGCTTGCGTGCATGAAGTCCCTGCGGCTGATAACCGCCCGGCCGTTGGAAGTCTTTTCCGAGTTGAAAAAATCAAATTCCCCATCGTTATTGAGCCAGATATTTTCACAAAAACTGTCACGCTTGAGAACCCCGTAGTACGTCTCCATCTGGTCCGCCGGGGTCAGGCAGTCCGTTTTGACAAACAGGCCCCCGAACTCGAAACCGTGAAATGATCCGTCGGGCATGAGCGTGCCGCCGTCGTCCTGTACAAGCCAGCTCTGTTCGTCTTCTTTTTTAGCCAGCACGCGGCATGTGGTTGATGTCTTGCCGTTGGCACTCAGCGCGATGAGCAGCGAGCGCACACGGTTATGTCCTCCGTGGGCACCGATAAGGTAGTCCTCACGACAGCCGGCGTGGAGAAAGATCCCGCCACGCTTGGTTTTTGCATTCCAGTCTTCCGCGGCAAATACACCCTTCTTGAACTCGCCGAAATAGTTCGTATTGCGGTTGATTTTTATCATGCGGCCGTCCGGCATAAATGCAACACGGATGGTTATATCCTTTTCCGGCAGGGCCTTTGCCTTGTTGTTTTCAAACTCATCATCAGTAAAGTAGATGATAGTATACGTCGGATTGTCCACAGCCGAGCAATACTTGAACAATCTATCCCCGGCATAGGCGAGCTGCACGAAGCGCCTGGGAACGATAAGGCGCACAGAGGTGCCGTCGATTCCGTCCCCGACTATTCTGTCCATACAGACAAGGTCTTCCTGTGCCAGCTGTTCCTCGCATCGGCGCAGCAGATCGTCTTCTTCGTCGCCGAAGGGGTGATCAACACTGTTTTTAGTGAACTTTGCAGCCCGTGACATGGGCTCGCTGTCAGCGCAGATATTACCGTATCGGCTGATCTCAACGCCGGATTCCTGCTCGCAAAGAAGCCTGAGCTCTTCAGGTGACGGCTGAGAAATGAGACGCTTTTCCCGCTGGGCGCGCATGCGTAATATTTCTGCTGTTCTGGCAAATTTTTCGACATCATACTTCATCTTAGACTCCTTTATCTGCTCCTGATTCTTAGATGCTGTCGGCGGATTACAGTGGCTACAGCAGAGCTTACCAGAGCGACTGACCTTACCGCTTTCAATGGTATCTGGTTTGCTGGAAGTTGAAGCAGGAGAACGCTTGTATAGGCCTGTACCGGCAGCGACCACATTTTTCAACAACAGCGATCAGTGTATCGCCTCATACCGTACCTGCGTGTTATTCCAACGCTTCTTGTATTACCCAGGGTGAATCATGGAATCTGGTGTACAACAGGGATATGAATTACGGGCAAATTTTTAGACATAACACTATAGCAAAAAAAACGAAACATCGTCAACAGTATATTTTTCAATGTAGGGTTATTTTTGATTTTTTCAAGAGAAATATTCCGGGGTTGTCGGCAAAAAAACTTGACAAAATGAAGGAAATTAGAAATGTTACCGGAGTGTGCCGCGAAAGCCCCGTGCCGGGCGGGATAAGCGGGGGCGGGATTTGAGGACAAGCGGCACCCATCTACATATACAATGTAAGCACCGGGAGGCCCCGCGCAAGCAACGGGATTTTAAATGGGCGGGGAGCATCACTTTCTCTTAACCGTATCGTCCCTTTGCAATGTGGTTCATGTAATGAAGCAGCAGAAAACTGAAGCGCCCCGGGGTGATTTTTTGCGCACCATTGCCGTTTTTACAGCCATCCTGGGTATATCGTTTCTTTTATATTGCAACAGCATTTCCAACCAGTTTGTTTTTGACGACATTCACCTCATAGTCGAGAATCCTTTTATAACGAAGGCAGAGAATTTTTTCCAGATAATCGGCCTTAAAACCGGGCAACCGCTTTACCGACCTGTACGCTACGTTACCTATTTGATGGATTATGCTATCTCCGGGTTAAATCCTGTTTCCTATCATGTGTCGAATATTTTCTATCACAGCCTTACGGCGTTTATGCTGTTTGTCCTGGTGAGACGTCTTGCCGGAAGCACGGCGGTCGCTCTGGCGTGTACGCTTCTTTTTACTGCACATCCCGTGCATACCGAAAGTGTCGCATATATATCAGGCAGGAGAGACATCCTGAGCTGCCTCTTCTTTTTGAGCGGTTTTTACTGCTTTTTGCGTTTTCGGCAGACACACCGCAACGGCTATATTGCCCTGATTGTTGTGAGCTTTATACTTGCCGTTGGTGCAAAGGAGATGGCAGTGACCCTGCCTGCTGTCTGCCTGCTGTACGACCTCATATGTACCTTTCCCAAAGCTCATGAAAAGCCTTCAAAACGTTGTTCTACCAAACCGGCTGCAGGCGGCAGGCTCAGGCCCTATATTATCCTTGCCGTGCCGTGCCTGTTCTATCTTTACTATAAGCTCTTTTTGCATTACCCCTCCTTCACCCTTGATTATTACGGCGGAAGTATTATCAATAATTTTGCAACGGTTTTACGCATTCTTGTCCGCTATCTGGGGCTGGTGTTCTTCCCGGTGGTGTTGCACGCGGATTATTCATATAATGCGTTTCCCGTGTCATATTCTTTTTTTAACACGGACGTTTTGCTGTCAGTGCTCATTGTTGCTGCTGTTATCGGACTAACAATTGCGATGAGAAAAAAACAGCAGTTTGTTTTTTTCGGGGGAATGTGGTTTTTTATTACCCTCCTGCCCGTATGTCACATATTGCCGCACCACGATATCATGGCCGACCATTACCTGTACATCCCTTCAATAGGGGCCATACTGGCACTTTGTCCGTTATTGCAGTATCTTTTTAAACATAAACGTTCGGCAGGAATTGTTTTTCTTGCCGTTATTTTCGGGCTTTTTTCCGTGCGGACTATTGTCAGGAACCGTGACTGGAAGGATCCTGTCACCATGTGGACAAAAGTGCTGCAGAACACACCCGAATGTGCCCGCGCCCACTGTAATCTGGGTGTTGCACTTGCCGGCCGGGGCAGCCATGGCCGGGCGGCACGGCATTATCGCGAAGCCCTGCGGATACACCCGGAATATGTCGACGCTCACTATAATCTGGGTGCCGCGTTGTCGCAAACGGGGATGCAGGACAAGGCAATTGAACATTATACAGAGACTCTGCGCTTACATCCCGGCTACAAAAACACCTTTCTGCTCCTGGGAGCGGTACTGACTGAGCAGGGCAGATTACATGAAGCAATCAAGCAGTATCAGGATGCCCTTAAAAAGAGGCCACGCAACGTAAAAGCCAGGAACAACCTGGGACTGGTCTTTTTGCATCAGGGCAAACTGCACAAAGCAATGGTGCATTTTAGAAGGGTCCTGCGCCTACGCCCCAACAATGTCATTGCACATAATAACCTTGCCGTTGCTTATATACGCAACGGCAACATCAGTAAGGCGATCACTCATTTTAAAAAAGTTGCCCGCCTGAGGCCCGAAGATGCCGATGTGCATAACAATATGGGACTTGCCCTGCTGAGAATGGAACGCCAGGAGCGTGCTATCACCTGTTTTCAAAAGGCCCTTAAGGCAGACCCGGACAATATAACTGCGCATAATAATCTCGGCGTTATTTTTAAAAAGCTGGGTGATATCGAGAAGGCGGTATATCATTTTGCCGTAGTTGCGGGTGCACGCCCGGAAAACGCTGAGGCTCATAACAACCTCGGCATTGTGCTTATGGAAAAGGGCAGCCTTAACAGGGCAATCGAGCATTTTACACAAGCTTTACGGATAGACCCCGCCGCTGCACGTGTCCATAACAACATCGGCGCTGCCTTTTTGCGGACGGGCAACGTTGAGGGTGCCATAGAAGCTTTTAGGAAAGCTGTTGCACTACAGCCCGACTTTTACCGGGCATCAAGAAATCTCAAAAAGGCATTGGCAATGAAAGCCGGCAGTGCCGAACATAGGTGAAACCAACAGCGCGCGCAGTCAATATATGGTATAACCAAGGGGTAAATAACACAGGTGACCCTTTTTTATTATATCTGGTTATGTGCCATTGTTTAGCCGGGTCTTCATCATAACGCAGTGTGTTTGTCAACGAAGCTCACCTGATGAAACACATAACCGACGGGTACTTATTATGAGCAAAACGGTCCAATACGTTCTTTTCTATTCGGTTTTTCAATGTGTTTTTTTAGGGGTACACCTCTATGTCTACCTGCGTTTAAAAACACTGCTTGCCTTTTTACAGCCGAAGGTATTCCTCATTGTTTTTATCGTGCTGGCGCTCTCTTTTCCCGTGTGCACGCTTCTTGAGAAGTTTGTCGCCAATTCTTTTACCATGATGTTGTATGCTGTTTGTTCGGTCTGGCTGGGTATACTCCTTCTTTTGTTATGCGCCCTTGTAGTGTACGAGCCAGTGCGATTGCTGCTGCCCGCTGCGTTACACAAAACGGGTATTGTCATGGTGTCCGTGGTGCTGCTTGCTGCTTGCTATGCCCTTATAAACGCCATGTTTATAACCGTTACACCGGTTAGCGTTCCCCTTGCCCATTTGCATAAAACGTTACGCGTGGTACATCTGTCGGATATACACGTGGGGACCATTCATAACACCGGGTACCTGACGCGGATTGTCGACAAAGTAAACGCGCTCAACCCCGACATGGTTTTAATAACCGGTGATTTTTTTGACGGTATCGGAAAGATAACCCGCAAAACAGTGGAACCCTTGAACAGACTGCGGGCAAAAACATTTTTCACCATGGGCAATCATGAAATCTATTTTGACGCCGATAATGTTTCAAAGCTCCTGGAGTATACCAACGTGGTAGTGCTGAGAAATGAGGTAACAGAGTACAGGGGCTTACAGATTGTCGGTATTGATTCACCCCGCAGGGACGATAGAAAAGACAATCCTGTTCTTGAACAACTTTACATGGCCGGTAACAGACCCACCGTGTTAATGTATCATCCTCCTGTGGGGCTGGAAGACGCCCAAAAGGCCGGAATACATCTGCAGCTTTCAGGCCACACACACAACGGGCAGCTGTTTCCGTTCAATCTTCCGACCAAGCTTTTTTATCCCCACATGTACGGCCTTCACAGAATTGGAGATATGTATCTGTATGTTACTTCCGGGGCGGGGACCTGGGGGCCTCCCATGAGATTGGGCTCAAGAAATGAAATCGCGCTTTTACATCTGGTCCCGGAACAGTCTGTACAGAAGAGCACGAACAGGTAACATAATCAGCCCGCCTGTTTTTTTAAAAGGTAAATTTTTTTATTTTTATTGTCCTATTAAAAAATATTATCCATTGACATCCGTATTTTTTTATGTAATACATTTTCTAATGAGTATACGTAAAGGCCAAAGAGTTATTCCTGATCCAATAAGTTTTGAAAGAAGCCCAGGGGATTTTGATACTTCCTTGGGCATTTTATTAAGGACCAGCCCCACATAGCAATGGGTATACAAAAACTTTTTTATCTGTAAACTCTCTTCACATAAGGTGTAAACAAATACAACCATATCTAGGTAAACGTTTATTATAGCCCTTTTCCCTTCTCACATGCCCGGCCCCCCTTTCCCGTAAGTGCTATACGTATCACGTTTATTAGACTGGCGTACATGACAGATAAGCCGTGCAACGCGCGTGTAAAGGATCATGTACAGCCTGCGGCAAAAACGCTGTGCAATGTGTGGGGGCAAGTTATTGCGATTACAGCACAGGGGATATCCTTTGTCCAAACCTGACTTTTATAATCGATAAGGAACTGATTTATGAGAAAAATTCTTCTAACGACAGTATGCGGACCATTCGGTGCCAATACCGACGACTGTACCGAACATGTGATGCCGGAGCTTTTTCATGCGCAGGTAACCCGGGCCCAGGGGATTTTCAGCCCTCGCGTGTCCTATATTTCCTATGGACTGGAATATATCGCAAACAATATCACAACACCTGCAACAGTTCTGCAGTATCCCACCATGAAACAGCTTAAACGAGAGCTGAAGAAAGGCTATGATTATGTGGGAATCAGTTTCGTCATCGCCACGTTCGAAAAGATGAAAAAAATGTACCGCGCGGTACGTGAGGTTTCTCCCGGCACAAAGATAATACTGGGCGGATACGGCACCATGCTGCCGGAATGTGAACAGTATGGTGATTATATCTGCCGTGAAGAAGGGGTTGATTTTATGCGACGGCTTCTGGGGGAAGAGCATGCGGATGAGCCCAAAAAGCACGTTGTCTATCCCACCAGAGGTAAAATCGCCGGAGTCCCTATTATGAAGGGGGCGGTTATTCTTGCCGGACTCGGCTGCCCCCACGGCTGTGAGTTCTGCGCGACGTCCCACTTTCACAAGCAGCGTCATATCCCTCTATTAAAGACGGGAAGGGATTTGCACCGGGAGATAAGACGGGTTCAGAAGACTCTGGGAGAACCAGACCTGTCGGTGGGCATTATTGAAGAGGATTTCCTCATACAGAAAAAACGGGCGCGGGAATTCCTGGAGTGCGTCATGCAGGACAGTGAAAATCCGATTAAGATTTCCTGTTTTGCCAGCGCGCGCGCCATAGATCAATGGGACCCTGAGGACCTGGTCAGGATGGGGGTTGAGAGCATCTGGATAGGGGTGGAATCACGCCAGGCCGACTATGCCAAGCTGCGGGGGCTTGATGTCAAGAAGATTATGGACAGATTGCACGACCACGGCATCAATACCCTGGCCTCGCTCATCATCGGGCATGATTTCCACACGGTTGAAAAAGTGTGGGAAGATTTTGAGTATCTCATATCGCTCAGACCGAGCCTGAGCCAGTTTCTCATTCTCAGCGCGGCCTGCAGCACGCCTCTTTTTGAGCGCCTCAAAAAGGAAGGCAGGCTGCTCGACGTTCCCCATACACACTGGGACGGGTTTCACCTGGTGTTTGACCATCCCCAAATCAGCAAACAGGAGATTGAGCGGCTGATTCTGGAGGTCTATGATGCTGAATACCGCAGGCTGGGGCCGTCGGTGATACGCTATGTCGCCACGCAGCTTAAGGGATACCTGAAGTTTAAAGATGCTTCCGAGCCCCTTCTGCGTACCCGGGCTGAACAGTATAAAACCGAATGCCTTGCCGCCTTGCCGCTTTTTCCTACTGCCATACGCTATGCTCCCACCCGGGACGTCGCGCAGCAGATCAGACAGGTCCAGCAGTCCATCATGTGCGAGATAGGTTCGGGAGGGATGAAAAATAAAATACTATCAGCCGTTGTGCCGCTGTTTGCCCTTGCGGAAAAAGTAAAACTTGACTATTGTGCCTACCCCCAGGCCAGGCTCCAGCGTACCGAATACCGCATGGCTGAAGGACGGCTGCTTGCCACACGGCTTACCGGAGACGGTGCTTTGAGCATACGGCTCAGACCCCGGGACAAGGCCCACCATCCCGTTGTTGTTGATCTGGATGGTGTTTTGAACAGGATGACGGCGATGAAGCTGAAAAAAAGCATCACTGCCTATCTGCATGAGCACAAAGGCAACCTCGCCCTTAATTTCAGCGGTATAACCAGAACCGAACGGGATGCGGCATTACTGTTTTTAAAGAAGCTGAAAGGGTACCAGGAAAGGATTATTATTATCAGTATTGATAGTCTGCGGGCGGACATGGCGGATGTGACCGCTTACGCGCGGCGTTATTTTGAGGTGTTTATGGATGTTGAGGGAATGGCTGCAAGCCTTGCGTGAGAGAGGGGACAACACTACAAGACGAATTGAAAATTCATTTTTTTGAGGAAAATATGACGAATAAATTATATGTCGGCAATCTTACGGAAGATGTCACGGAAGATGACCTTCTGTATAATTTTGGCGATTTGGGCAAATGTATCTCCGCCAAAATTGTAAAAGATAAGGATACCGGCCGATCAAAGGGCTTTGCCTTTGTTGAGATGGGCACTGATGAGGAAGCGCGCAAGGTGGTTGAGATTTGCAAAGGCGTTGAACTGGATGGGCAAAAACTTGTCGTTAACCTGGCGAGACCACAGGCCGGTAAACGCAGGAAGCAGTAACTCTGGTTGGGTTCAATAGTATCATTTTATAGTTTTAACACAATGTAAGGAGTACGAAATTATGACCAAGGGTAAAGTAAAATGGTTTAACGAAAAAAAAGGATTTGGATTTATTGAATCCGAAGAGCATGGAGATGTCTTTGTTCACTACAGCGCCATTGAAGGGCAGGGCTTTAAAAGTCTGTCCGATGGCGATGAAGTAACATTCGAAATTACAGAAGGCAATAAAGGGCTCCAGGCCGTTAACGTCAGAACCATATAAACAACACAGCACAAGGTATGCCCGTAATTTCTTAACGTTATATATTACCATCTTTTTCCACAGGGTCTGCAAAAGCCCAGCTCAAGAGCAGGACTGGTTTGCCCGGGACAGGACGGAGAAGTTCGGAATTATCTGTATCAAAGAAAGTAACATGTATTATGAGTTTCGAAAAATTTAATTTTCATTCAAAGATTATTACCGGTGTGCAAGCACTGGGCTATACCGCGCCGACGCCGATTCAGGCACAGTCAATACCACCTATACTAAACGGCAGTGATGTCATGGGCCTTGCCCAGACAGGAACAGGAAAAACCGCTGCATTTGTGCTGCCCATTATGCAGCACCTCATACGGGGGCCCCGCAGAGCTCCCCGTGCGCTGATTATAGCACCGACACGCGAGTTGACCCAGCAGACCAGTAAGGTTGTCGGCCAGCTGGGACGCGGCACGGGGCTGCGTACGATAAGTATCTATGGCGGCGTGAACATTGGGCAGCAAATCAGCGCGTTGCGCAGAGGGATTGATATTGTTTCGGCCTGCCCCGGCCGTCTGCTTGACCATATCCAGCGGGGAACCATCGATGTGTCGAATATTAAGATACTGGTCCTGGACGAGGCGGATCTTATGTTCGACATGGGTTTTCTGCCGGATATTAAAAAAATCGTGAAGCACCTGCCGGCAGACCGTCAGACGCTTTTGTTTTCCGCAACGATGCCCGATGACATAAAGACCCTTGCGAAGAAAATCCTTACCGATCCGGTTATGGTGCACATCGGTCACACCGGGCCGGTTGCTTCGGTTGAGCACTCGTTTTATCCCGTGCAACAAGACCGCAAAACCGCTCTGCTCAAAAGTATTCTCTGCAACACCGAAACCGGGCCCGTTCTGGTGTTTACGCGCACGAAAGTGCGCTCAAAGCGTGTCGCACGCCAACTTGAAGACTCAGGATTTGATGCCACGGCGCTGCACGGGAACCTTTCTCAAAACAAACGCCAGCAGGCGCTGGACGGCTTTAGCCGGGGCAGATATAAAATTCTGGTTGCAACCGATGTTGCAGCCCGAGGTATCGACGTGCGTAAGGTTTCACATGTTATAAACTACGATATCCCCGATACCATAGACGCATATACCCATCGCATTGGCCGTACCGGCCGTGCAAGTGAAACCGGCGATGCATTCACCTTTGTAACCGGAAGCGACAGTTTCACCGCTCGCTCAATTAAGCGGGTTCTTGGCAACAAGCTGAAACACTGCGCTGTAGACGGGTTTGACATAGCGGCGGAGGAAGGCACCAGGCAGGTGCGAAACAGGCGGCCCGGGGGACAGCAAAACAGGAAAAAATATAATCCCAATAACCGGAGCCGGTCTGCTGCCAAAACCAAAAGGCCCTCGTTCTGTTAACCTGATACATGGATAAGCGTATGGTCGTGCAGTGTGGTGACCATACGCGGGTGCTTGATATGTTTCATACCACGGACTTACTGCGTGAAACTGAACGTAGAAGGTATTGATTCCTCAAGTTTTTGGGCCACTCGGTTCCCTTCTGCCTGTTTGCTGTCAACGCTTATGGAAGCAAGCGTCCCTTTTCCGTACAGAACATATACATGGGTGCTGTAAAACATTCCTGTAAGAATTATTTCATACCCGCTGCCACCCCCGAATGTAATAAGATTATATCGTTTTATTGCTGTTCCTGCCTTCTTCTGAAGTGACATTACGGTATTATACATCTGATCTTCCATGTCCGGCATGTCCTTTATTTTATAGGCGACAATGGTTGCCTTGAGCTCGGGGCTGTAGGTCAGTGTGATGTCCGTTTTCCTTGAGCTTGTGCTTTCCTGTACGCTGTATCCACGGGGAAGTACAACCGAGAAGAATTTGTTGGGATCACTATACCGTACAGTGGCAACAGGCGGCTCTTTTTTCGGCTCCGCGGCAGGTTCTTTTTTTAGTTCGGCAGAAGGTTTCTTGACAGCTGTTTTTTCCTCAGCAGCAACGGATTTTTCCACCGGTTCAGCTGCCTCTTTCACAACAGCAGGTTTCTCAGCCGGTTTTTTTGCAGGTGACGTTTTCTTGACTACGGGGGGGGGCGCAGGTTTCGGCATAAGCGTTGATGCAACAAATGAGAAAGGCTGTACGAGGAGCAGAATAACGGCGAGTGCGTAAACAATTTTTTTTACTGGTGCCGTGAGCCTGGAGCTGATGGTAATACAGAATTTGCCGAGGGCACAAACAACAGCGGCAAGGCCGCCGGCTGTAGCAGTATCGTCGGCAGGTTTGCTGCATTTTTGATATTGTGGATAGAGACCGATGCATATTCCCGCTAGCAGTACTGAAACGACAATCCCGACCAGACCGAAAAGAGGAGGCGGGGAGGCGCCGGCAGCACCGGTAAGCAGTTGAACGGCGGACATCAGTGTTGCGAGGCTTATTACCATACCGACACCTGCCCCCAGCAGTAGCGAGCCGTGGGTATAGTCGGCCTTACGGTCTTTCTGCTGCGCCGGGGGGGCCTCTGCAGATAATTCCTTTTCAGGTTTCTCCTCCTTTTTCTGTGGTGTGCGTGCCTTTTCCGCCATCTTCTCTTTGATCTTATCCTTGAGCAGTTGTGAATCTACTATTATTCCCGAAGCGGCCTCCCCTGTATGCTCGGAAATTACGACCTTCCGGCTCTCGGATTGTACTTCCTTTGATGGTTCCGACGGCAGTTGTGCCTCCTGGCGGGCAAGTTCTTCAAAAGAGGGCTTCCCCTTTTTTGTCGGTGCAGTCTGTTGTGGCTGTTTCGGGGCAGGGGGAGGAACTTCTTTTGTGGGAGCCTGGACTTTTTTTTCGGGAAGTGGTGTTTCAGGAGCAGGTGCTGCCTGTTGGGCAGCGCGTTCTTCAAGGGATACCGGCTCATCGGTAAGGGAAGGCGACTCGAGCTCCATACCAAGATCCCCGGAAGGCGTTTCATCGTCCCGAGAGAGCTCCGGTTCAGGTGCGGGTGCAGGCGTTTCACCGAGTGAAAGGCCATCATCAGCGGAGGGTGATTCATCGAGCTCCATACCAAGATCTCCGGAAAGTGATTCGCTATCCAGCAAGAGTCCGGCCTCTGCGGGTGCAGGGGTTCCCTCAAGAGAAAGAGCGTCATCCCCAGCAGGCGCATCATCACCCAGCGAGAGCCCGGGTTCCGGAGCGGGAGATTCATCAAGAGAAAGGCCGTCGTCAGGGGAGGGCGGTTCATCAAGATCGAGTTTAAGATCGCCGGACGGGGCATCATCACCCGGCGAGAGCCCGGGTTCCGGAGCGGGAGATTCATCAAGAGAAAGGCCGTCGTCAGGGGAGGGAGATTCATCAAGATCGAGTTTAAGATCGCCGGACGGGGCATCATCACCCGGCGAGAGCCCGGGTTCTGAGGGAAAAGAAGGGGTTTCATCGAGTGAGGGGCCGTCATCAGATGGTGGTGAGTCACCAGGGTCCGGTTTGAGATCATCGGACGGGGCATCGACATCCAGCAAAAGCCCGGGTCCTGAGGGCTCATCAAGGGCCGGTTCTGTTGTTTCGGCAGGGGGCTCTTCGTCTAAATTGAGCTCAAATGATTCAGGTGACAGCTCGTCATCACGGGGGGATTTTTCCTCTTGGGGATGTGGCTTTTTGTCCTCTGGTGACGGGGAGTTTAAATCGTTATTGTCCATTTTGACTGCTCCTTGTATGAGGTGGTTTTACGTAAAGGAGGATAAAGGACATATATGATATTGTGTACCCTGCGCCCAACTATAACAAAAAGCCGCGTACGGGTCAAATTCTGTGAAGCACTTTTTTTGGCGACATTCGGGAACCAGGCCTCAGGCATAGCGTGAACGCTTAATCAGGTTTGCAGGAGGTTTTTTCACGTTGTGTACCACCGCCATACCGTCGGAAAGACTCGGAGCGTGAGAGGAAGATATATGCTGTCGTCTCCTTCATAATGGAATGGATGGGTTAGAGGACTGATGGTACCGCAAACACGGTGCTAAGCCAGGTTCTTTTTGATGTCTTCTATGTTTTCGATACCGTCGGACACTATTTCAAGGGTTTCGGCACACAGGCAGGGGGCATATGTCTCAACACCACGTTTTATTGTGGGGTGGTCCCAGACAGCAATATCGGTCAGGTCTTCGGTAGTTCCGATGGTTTTTAACAACGCGAGCCCAACGGCATCTGCTGCTACAAGGTTGCTGCCGGTTATGATAATTTCCGGTTCCACCAGGGTGCCGGAATCAGGGCCCTCGGTGTTAAAGCCCTGTCGCGCATCAAGCACGGAGAGGCGTATTTTATCAGTACACAGCGCAATCTCTGCTATTTTTTGCAGGAAATCGATGGACCGGTGCATGGAAAACCGTTCAGCCTGGGGCAGTGCGCCGACAAAAAGCTTCAGGCCCATGGTGAAGCCGGCTATGCGATGGGTCCGTAATGTGGGCAGGGCAATAATGTGGTCGACACGGTTAAATATGTCCGGCATGGAAAATCCCAGGGGCCAGCTTGCGGTGTATTCCGGTTTTACCGGTACCATGTCAGTATCATCAAACACCACAATTTCAGCACCTGCATGAACAGCAGCCTGATAAATACCGGTTTCTTCAAAGCAGTTCATGGTATCCTGCCATGTCGGTGATTTGTCACCCACGTAGATATCTCCTGCACCTGCGGCTTTGAGAAGACCGATAAGTTCAGAGACAATGAACGGACTGGTGGTTGCGGGAAATGCGTTGGGTGAATTAAGGGCAACCTTAAGCAGCACGCTCTGCCCGGGAGCAATAAAATCAAGCCCCCCGGCTAGCTCTATAGCCCGGGAAAGGGCATATGCATCGTCTCCGTTTTTCACCAGGGCCACGGTGTTGCCGGCAGCGTCCCCGGGATTTTCCTTACCTGTTTGCTCATCGCACCCGCCGGCCAGGGGAAGGGTAAAGCAAAGCGACGATACACCAAGGAGCCGTAAGAACTCCCTCCGGTTGAAATCCCTATTGTCCATACCATTATTATAGACTAAAATTTCAATCCCGGCAATTCCGTGACATATGATGTTCCTGTCTGGTCCTCATGAAACATGAGGCAGGGGTTTTCTCAGCGGACGGTTATTGTTGTAGCGCTTTTTTGAGATATGGTGCGGTATGGGAGTTTGTTGCTTTGGTTATTTCCTCCGGGGTACCCGAGGCAACAATGTATCCTCCGTCATCTCCGCCTTCCGGGCCAAGATCGATGACATGGTCGGCCGATTTGATGACTTCCATGTTGTGCTCAATTACCAGCACGGAGTTTCCCCGGTCGACAAGGCTGTTTAAAACGGCGAGAAGTTTTTCGACATCGGCAAAATGAAGGCCGGTTGTGGGCTCATCAAGAATGTACAGTGTGTTGCCTTTGCCTTTTTTGCTGAGCTCCCGGGTGAGCTTGATGCGCTGTGCCTCTCCGCCTGAAAGTGTCGTTGCCTGTTGGCCGAGGGTGAGATAATCAAGCCCCACATCATTGAGCACCTGGAGCTTGTTGCGCACCGATGGAATATTCTCAAAAAATAAAAGCGCGTCGCGTACCGTCATGTCAAGGACATCCGCAATGTTTTTCCCCCGGTAGGTTACCTCTAGCGTTTCCCGGTTATACCGCTTGCCCCGGCAAACATCACAGGTAACATAAATGTCGGGCAGAAAGTGCATTTCTATCTTAACGAGACCGTCGCCCTGGCATGCCTCACAGCGCCCTCCCTTTACATTAAAGCTGAAACGGCCCGGTTTGTAGCCCCGCATCCTTGACTCGGGAAGCTTGGCAAAAAGATCACGTATATAACTGAAAAGACCGGTAAAGGTCGCGGGGTTGGAGCGGGGTGTCCTGCCGATAGGTGACTGGTCGATATTAATGACCTTATCGATGAACTCTATTCCCCGCAGTGCCGCTACCTTTACCGGGCTCTGGGTCCGGTGCAGAAATCTGTCCGCCAGGGCGCGGTAAAGGGTGTCGACGATCAGGGTGCTTTTGCCCGATCCGGACACACCGGTCACGCACGCAAACAGTCCCAGGGGGATGGTGACATCAAGATTTTTCAGGTTGTTTTCAGCTGCTCCGCAAACGTCGATTGCTCTTGTGCCCGGCCTTCGTCGCGCACGCGGGAGCGGGATGTATTTTTTGCCTGCCAGGTACTGACCCGTGACGGATTCCGGGTTTTGTATGATCTGTTTCGGCGTTCCGGTCGCAACAATTTTTCCACCCTGGGTGCCGGCGTCGGGGCCCAGGTCAATCACATAATCGGAAGCGGTGATGGTTTCTTCATCGTGTTCAACCACGATCACCGTGTTGCCGATATCGCGCAGGTCCTTGAGGGTCTGCAGAAGGCGGTCGGTATCCCGTGCATGGAGCCCCACGCTCGGCTCATCAAGAACATACAGGACACCGGTCAGCCTGGTCCCCAGCTGCGTGGCGAGGCTGATGCGGTGTGCCTCACCGCCGGAGAGGGTCCCGGCCATTCTGTCCAGGGTCAGGTAGCTCAGCCCGAGGTAGGCAAGGAAGTTCAGGCGCTGTGTGATTTCCTTAACCAGCGGTTCCGCGATAACGGCCCTGGCGCCGCCAAAGTCAAGGCCGCCCACAAAGGCAAGGGCCTCCGCCACGCTCATGGCGGTAAACTCGGCAATGGATTTTTTTTCTATGCGTATGGAAAGGCTTTCCTGTTTAAGACGTTTTCCCTGACAATCGGGGCAGGGCATCTGATGCATGTACCGGGAAATAAGCTCCCGCGCTTTTTCCGAATCCGTATCGCGATAGCGCCTGGTAAGGTGATTGATAATACCTTCAAAGGGTTTCCTGGAACTGTAGGAACGGAGTTCGTCCTTAAAAACAAATTCAATTTTTTCTTTCCCTGAGCCCTGGAGAATAACATTTTTGATTTTTGCGCTAAGATCCCTGTATGGGGTGTCGAGGGAAAATTTGTAGTGGGATGCCAGCGCTTTGAACAGACCGAAGTAATAGAACGAATCACGGTTTGACCAGGGTGCTATGGCCCCGGCGTTGATTGAAAGGCTCTCATCGGGCACAATGAGCCCGGGATCAAGCACCATGCGGGTGCCCAGACCCGAGCAGGTGCTGCAGGCCCCGTAGGGGCTGTTGAATGAGAACGTGCGGGGGCTGAGTTCCGGATAGCTCACTGAGCAGTCAACACAGGCGAGGTGCTCATTAAAGCATATTTCAGGGCCCGCAAAGGGCGCTATGAGGACCGTGCCGCTGCCGAAATTCAGGGCTGTCTGAAGGGAATCGGCCAGCCTGTTTGTAATGCTTTTTTTAATGACGAGGCGGTCAACGACAATCTCGATATCGTGTTTTTTGTTCTTGTCAAGATCAACCGCATCGGTCAGCTCCTTCAGCACGCCGTCGATCCTGGCGCGTACAAACCCCTGTTTCTGAAGGTTCTGCAGCTCTTTTTTGAATTCACCTTTCCTGCCCCGCACTACGGGGGCCATGACAATGATTTTTTCTCCTGCGGGCATTGACATGACACGGTCCACCATTTCCTGTACGGTCTGGGAGCTGATTTTTTTGCCGCACCTGTAACAATACGGGATTCCGGCACGGGCATACAGGACCCTGAGGTAGTCGTAAATTTCCGTTATTGTGGCAACGGTGGAACGGGGATTTTTGCTGACCGTTTTTTGCTCGATGGCAATTGCCGGGGAAAGGCCTTCAATGGAGTCAACATCAGGCTTCTGCATCTGTTCCAGGAACTGCCGCGCGTAGGCGGTGAGGGACTCGACATAGCGGCGCTGGCCCTCGGCATAGACAGTATCAAAAGCAAGGGACGATTTACCTGAACCGCTTTTCCCGGTTATGACGACAAGCCTGTTTTTGGGGATTTCAACGGTAATGTTTTTAAGATTATGTACCCGCGCGCCCCTGATTACAATTTTCTGTGGTTCTGCCATGGCGTTACATATGCTTTTACCGGTACAGTTATTGTCGGTTTTCGGCCATCTGCACTGCCGTGGTAACAGCGTTGAGCATGCTTGCAGGGTTTGCAATGCCCCTGCCGGCAATATCATAGGCTGTTCCGTGGTCAACGGAGGTGCGGATAATGGGCAGACCCAGGGTTATGTTCACCCCGTCTTCAAAATGAAGAAGTTTGAGCGGAATGAGCCCCTGGTCATGGTACATGCAGACAACGGCATCGAAATCACCCTTAACGGCCTGATAAAAGAGGGTGTCGGGAGGGTAGGGGCCTGACGCGTTAATGCCCGCGCCCTGTGCTTTTTTAATTGCCGGGACAATAATTTCCTGTTCTTCGTTGCCGAAGAGCCCTCCCTCGCCGGCGTGGGGATTAAGGGCCGCGACCGCCAGGCGCGGGGCGGCACGTGAAAAGTATTTTTCCAGACTCCGGCCGGTAATGTCGATGGTTGTATATATTGCCTCTGTGGTGAGCAGGCCGGGCACCTGGTTAACGGCGCAGTGAATGGTAACGAGCACAACCCGGAGCTTTTCTCCGGCAAGCATCATGACCACGTCCCGGGTACCGGTGAGCGCGGCAAGCATTTCGGTGTGGCCGGGATAGTCGAACCCCGCCTCGTGGAGGGACTGCTTGTTGATGGGGCCGGTTACCACGGCATCGATTTGTTCTTTTTTTGCCATGGCAACCGCTTCAACAATATAGGACGCCATTGCCCTGCCGGTCTCGGCGGACGGGCGGCCGTATGCCGTGCGCGCCGGATCAAGATCAGACGGGGCATAGACGGCAACGCCGTCACGGGGCTGCCGTGCCTGCTCAATGGTGTCTATTATTCGCAGCTCAAGGGAAATCCCCAGGTTGTCGATTTCACGCTGCAGGATTCGCATATCGCCGAAAACCACGGGGCGGCACAGGCTGCTGATGTTTCCTTCGGAGAGTGCCTTGACGATCACCTCGGGCCCCACGCCGGTGGGGTCTCCCATGGTAATGCCGATCAGCGGCTTTTTTTTGTCACCTGGTTGCATTTTGTTTGCGGTTCGCCTTTTCCGTGAGGCCGGAGCGGCCCCATCTCCGGGCAAGCTCATCGAAGATCTCCTGGGGCGGTATGTTCCACGTGCCCAGCAGTACAGCGCAGTGAAACCACAGGTCGGCCATCTCGTGGACTATTTCCTCCCGGGAGGACCGGTCGGACGCTTCCACCAGTTCCTCGGATTCTTCCCGTATTTTTTCATGGATTTTTTCTTTGCCGCGGTCCAGGAGCCGGCAGACATACGAGTCTGCGCGGGGATGGTCCTTGCGGCTCAGGACAACAGTATACAGGTCGGCAAGAATCTCTGCACTATTTTTTATATACGTCTTCTTCATTGAACAGCTTTTCCCCGACTTCAACAAACCTGTCGCCGTCAAGTTTCCGGTAAAAGCAGGACCGGTACCCCGTGTGGCAGGCCGCCACCTTCTGGTCGGCTTTTATGAGAATGCAGTCCGCGTCACAGTCTGCGTATATTTCCCTGACCTCCTGGGTATGGCCGGAGCTCTCTCCTTTCATCCAGAACTTCTGCCGCGAACGGCTCCAGAAGTGTGTTTTCCCTGTCTCAATGGTCGCCTTAAGGGAGTCCCGGTTCATATAGGCAACCATCAGAACCTGGCCGTTCCGGCAGTCCTGTATGACCGCGGGGACAAGTCCGTTTTTATCGTATTTAATCTCGTCAAGAATTTTCATGGTTTCTCCCTTGCATCGCTTGTTAATAGCTGTTTGAGGTAGGTGCCGGTTGGCCGCTTTCTATGTTTTAGAAAAGTATTTAACGCCGGGTATATCCTTAAAATCTGAATCTTGAGTCCAAACACTGGCCTTGAACTCTCTTGCTGTTGCCAGAACAATACTGTCTGCCATTGGAAGACGATACTGTAAGCTCAGTTTTGAGGCAGCCATTGCCGTTTTTGCAGTTAAGTTTACGACAACAGCCTTTTGCATTGCAGCAACAGATTGAAGAGCATCATTCTCGTTTGATTCTCGAAGCACGACCTTGAAGACTTCGTAGATTGTCACTGACGGCACAATAAGTGATGCTGCATCCTGCAAAGGGGCTTGAAAATGTTTTGCATTCGGCTCATCTGCAAAATATGCCAGCCACCCGGAAGAATCAACAATATTCACACTCTATCTTCCTCTCTTTCAAAATGTGTATTTATCCCTCTGACAAACCCACGAAGTTCTGTTATGTCTCGTTCGGGGATAAACTCAATACGTCCATCATATTCTACTACCTGCATTTTTTGTCCGGGACGAAGACACAATGACTCTCTTACATCTCTTGGGATAACGACTTGATATTTTGGTGATACGGTTACTGTCTGCATGTCAAAACCTCCATCGATAATTATATGTATTACAATAGCATTATCGATGTGATTTGTCAAATAGGAGTACAACCCTTTTGGAATATATAGTGTATTGGGGGCCATCCTATATGCCGGGCACAAACTAAAGACGAGCTGTCCAAGATTGAAACGGTTTTGTCGTAAGGGGTCAGGCAACTGCCCGTCAGACGGGCCGGACGGGTATGCCGCGCCGGCTGAGGTAGTCTTTTACCTCCCGCACCGAGTGCTCGCGGTAGTGAAAGATCGAGGCGGCCAGCACGGCGTCGGCCTCTCCCAGGGCGATGCCCTCGTACAGGTGATCCATGGTCCCGACCCCTCCGGAGGCGATCACCGGTATTGTAACCGCACGTGATATGGTCCGGGTAAGGGGCAGGTCGTAGCCGTCTTTTGTGCCGTCGCGGTCCATGCTGGTAAGAAGAATTTCACCCGATCCCATCTCTTCCATTTTCCGTGCCCACTCAACCGCGTCGATGCCGGTGGGTGTCCTGCCACCGTGGATAAAGACCTCCCAGCTTTCCTCGGCGTCTGCAGTGCGCTTTGCATCAATGGCAACAACAATACACTGGCTGCCGAAGCGCTCGGCGGCCTCCCTGACGAAGGAGGGCTCTTTTACCGCGGCAGTGTTGATCGATACCTTGTCCGCGCCGGCGTTTAAGAGGTTTCGGATATCGTCCTGGTCCCGGATGCCGCCACCCACCGTTACCGGCATAAAGACCTCGGCGGCTGTCTTTTCAACCACGTCCAAAATGATCTTTCTCTTTTCATGTGATGCCGTGATGTCAAGAAAGACCAGCTCGTCGGCGCCCTCGGCATCATAGAAAACAGCATTGTCAACGGGGTCGCCGGCGTCTTTCAAGTTGACGAAGTTCACGCCTTTGACGACCCTGCCGTCTTTTACGTCAAGGCACGGTATAATACGTTTTGCAAGCATTGTTCCGGAAGGACCTTTTCTATGCAGATGTGCGGCAGGTGTATCGCCCGGGAGGCTGCCGCATGGTATCTAGGTTTTTGTCAGGGCTATACAGTCATGCAGGTCCAGGTCGCCGGTGTAGAGGGCGCGGCCGGTGATGACCCCCATGATGCCCGTTGCTTCAACCGCGATCAGGCGACGGATGTCGTCGATGCAGGAGACCCCGCCCGAGGCTATAACGGGAATCGATATGCTGCCTGCAAGCGCGGCGGTGCTTTCAATATTCGGGCCCGTGAGCATGCCGTCGCGGCTGATATCGGTATAGATGATTGCAGCCACCGCTGCCGGATCAAGAGATGCGGCGAATGCAACCGCACTGGTCCGGGTATCCTCGGTCCAGCCCCGAACAGATACCATGCCGTCCCGGGCGTCGATTCCCACGATAATGCTGCCGGGATGCTTTGTGCAGCACTGCTCAAGGAGGGCAGGATCTTTAACGGCTGCAGTGCCGAGGATAATGTAGTCGATTCCAAGGTCCAGGTAGTTTGCAGCGGTCTGGATGGTACGAATGCCGCCGCCCAGTTCGATTTTCATTGAAACCGCTTCCCGGATACGGCTGATGGCGTCGCTGTTGCTGGGAACGCCGGCAACGGCCCCGTCAAGATCGACAATATGCAGGCGCTCGGCACCGCACTGCTCCCAGCGCCTGGCCATCTCGGCGGGATTGTCCGAGTAGACCGTTGACTGGTCCATCTCTCCCCGGGCAAGGCGAACGCACTTGCCGTCTTTTAGATCGATTGCCGGTATAATGATCATTTCAGCTCCTTTGCCGTCTGTGCAAAGTTCTTTAAAATTTTGAGCCCGATGGTCTGGCTCTTTTCAGGGTGGAACTGGCATGCAAAAACATTGTCCTTCCACACGCTTGAAACAAACTCGATGCCGTAGGTCGTGGTGGTCGTTACCACGCCCGAATTTTCGGGTGCCACGTAATAGGAATGGACAAAATAGAGGTACGCTCCATCGTGGATTCCGGCCAGATAGGGATTTTCCTTTTTTACGGCGATACCGTTCCAGCCCATGTGGGGTATTTTCAACTCTGGTGCAGCGGTCTCGGAAGGGCTGCCCTTCATGTGAGGGGGGAAACGCACCACCTTTCCCCTGATAACATCAAGGCCGGGTGTTGTGCCGAACTCCTCGCTTTCCGTGAACAGTATCTGAAGCCCGAGGCAGATTCCCAGAAACGGTTTGCCCGCGGCAATTGATGAGAGGATCGGGTCTATCAGGTTCAGGGATTCAAGGTTTTTAAAGCAGTTTTTAAATGCCCCGACACCCGGAAGCACCAGGGTTCGTGCGTCACGTATCTGCCGGGGTGTGTGGATGATGTGTGCCTCGCAGCCGGTTTTTTCAAATCCTTTCTGAACACTGCGCAGGTTGCCCATGCCGTAGTCGATGATGCTTACAGCCATAGCTAGAGGGTTCCTTTTGTGGACGGAATACCGGCTTCGCGTTTATCCCGCTGTGTGGCTTTGTCCATGGCCCGGGCACATGCCTTAAAGATTGCCTCTACGATGTGATGATTGTTTTTTCCGGACAAAACGCTGACATGAAGTGTTACCGCGCTGTGGACGGCAAAGGCCTGAAAAAATTCTTCCACGAGTTCAAGATCAAAATCCCCGACTTTTCCCTTAAAGTCAGGGCCGTTATACACAAAGTAGGGCCTGCCGCTTATGTCAAGGCTGACCTGTGCCAGTGCTTCATCCATGGGGATTTTTACGTCGGCATACCGGATTATGTTCTCTTTTGCGCCCAGGGCCTTCTTGAACGCCTGTCCCAGGCAGATGCCGGCATCTTCAACTGTATGGTGAAAGTCGATTTCCACATCGCCGCCGGCAGCGAGCGAAAGGTCGAAAAAGCCGTGTTTCGCGAAAAGCTCCATCATGTGGTTGAAAAATCCGACAGGTGTGTGAATATCATAGGTGCCGGAACCATCCACATTGAGTTCCAGTACAATATTTGTTTCTGTTGTTTTTCTTTCTATCCGGGCGGTCCTTTTCATGATCTCTTCCTCGGGTTATTTACCTATGGGCGTGCATATAAAGATATTGTATCCCTGTACCCGCACTATTTCAAGACATTTCATTGTCCCGGCGGTTTTACCGCCGGTTTTTGTCATGGGCACTGGCAGACCGGTCCCGTATTTTTTCTATCCTGCTTAAGACCGGCGGGTGGCTGTATGCGAGAAATACTTTCAGGGGGTGGGGCGTCAGGTTCGAAAGGTTGTCGACGCTCAGTTTTTTAAGGGCGGTTATCATGGCATCGGCTTTTCCGGTTGTGGAAGCGGCAAACCCGTCGGCCTCAAATTCATTTTTTCGTGACAGTACGCTGGTGACCACGGAGATGATCATCTCGATGGGCGTATACAGGAACCCGAAAAACAGGAGGCTCGCGTAGATTGATGTCTCCTGCATGCGGAATGCATCGAAAAGGGCACGGTTGTTGAGAAACAGGGAGAGTATGAAAAACATGATGCCGCTTGTTGCAGCAGCAATGAGAAGGTGCTGCAGGATGTGATGTTTTTTATAGTGGCCTATTTCATGGGCAACAATGGAAACAAGTTCATCCAGGCTGTGCTTTTCTATCAGGGTGTCAAAGAGTGCGATTCGTTTGAATTTGCCGAAGCCGGTAAAAAACGCGTTTGACTTGGTGGAACGCCTGGACCCGTCCATGGTGAAGATGCCCTTTATCCTGAAGTTTTGGGAGTCGGCGTACTGTGTTATTGCCGTTTTGAGGTCCCCGTCTTCCATGGGCGTGAACTTATTGAAAAGGGGAAGAATGACCACGGGATAAATAAACAGGAAAAATGCCTGAAACACTGTTACCGCACCCCAGCAGTACAGCCACGCCCAAGTGCCGGTTTTCTCAAAAAACCAGAGCACAAGGCACAGCACGATGCCGCCGATTATGAGGGTGAGAAGCCAGCTTTTCAGCAAATCCGTGACAAAGGTCCTGACGGTTGTTTTGTTGAAACCGAATTTTTCTTCGATAACAAAGGTTGCATATGCCGAAAAGGGGATATTCAGCAGACTGGATGCAAAAAGAAGAACCCCGATAAACAGAAGACCGGTGAGGATACTGCCGAAACCGAAACCCCGGGCAAACACGTCCACAGCGTTGAATCCTCCAAGGAGAATAAACCCAATGGTAATGCAGGTGAAAACAGTGCTGCTGATAATGTCGAAGAGGGTTGTTTCTCGTAAATAGAGCTGTGATTTTTTATATTTCTCCCCATCATACCAGTCCTCAAATTCTTTGGGCAGCGCCGGGCTCATGGCGCGCAGATTCAGTATGTCCACGATGGTATCAAGAAGATAACTGCACAGTAAAACCGCCAGGATAAAAACAAGATATATATTCATACATGTGCCCTAAGTAATTGTTTGAGGTTCCCGAAATGCATATTGAATAGTACGGTATGTTCCAGAACCTGTACATTAAAAATTGTAATCTTTTACTATACTCTACCAGTATATTCAATAACAATTTATAAAAGGATAGAAAAAATCACATGGTTTTTGAAAAATGTTGCCATGTATCCGCAAAAAAACGCTAATAATCTGTAGAAAAGAAAATAAAAACAGCACCTAAATAAAAAAGTTGACAAAAGATGTTGAATTTCTTAAAAAAAAGTATTGTTCATATAGTAGACCTTTTCACAATCCTGTTATTTTTTATTTAAATTGAGGGTACCATGAGGGAAAAAAAGTCAAAGGGGGTGTCAAAGGAGATTTTAAACACCCGTGAAGCTGCCGCACTTCTTAAAGTTACGACCCAGACCATAAAAAACTATATATATTCGGGTAAATTAAAAGCGATAAAGACACCGGGAGGCCATCACCGCATACGCAGGTCCGATTTAAAAAGTCTCGGATTTGTTATGGAAGAAGACACCCAAAAGACCTTTACGACCGGTGAGCTGTGGGACATGTGTAACGGACTTATTGAGGCTTTTACCAAGGCCCTTGACAGCAGGGACATTATTAACGGCGGCCATTCCGCCCGGGTTGCCGCACTTGCATGCGATGTCGGTTCAACCTTAGGGCTTTCTACCAAGCAGCTCCAGGAATTGAGAATAGCTGCAATGCTTCATGATGTCGGAAAGATCGGTATCAGCGAATCAATTCTGGGGAAACCGGGCCGCCTGACGGACCAGGAATTTTTTCTGGTGCGACAGCATCCTGAGATCGGTGCAAAAATTGTTATGGGCGTTGAGAGCCTGCGACCGGTGGCCGATGCCATACGGCAGCATCACGAACGTTTTGACGGCAAGGGGTATCCGTATGAACTCGGTGGCGGGGAGATTAATTTATACGCACGCATCATATCTGTTGTGGAGGCTTTTGACTTTCTTCGCTCAGACCTTTCTTTCAGAAGGGCCCTTTCTGTTGATGACTCGGTAAAGGAAATTCAAGAGGGTGCAGACACACAGTTTGACCCTGAGATCGTACGGGCTTTTTCGGAGAGGGTGGGGCAGAACCTGCACTAGGTATGATTAACCTGGGGCCGGGATACATCAATTTGTTGCGAGTGGTGTCATGGACAAACTTATTGAAGTCTATCTGAAAGAATCGAAACCTGATTTCGCATCAGGACAGTACAAAGTTATTCTGCAGGACAAAAATTCTCCCCGGATATTATCCATTTGGGTCGGCCATTTCGAAGGCAATGCCATTGCCCTTGGACTTGAACAGGCATGGACGCCGCGCCCCATGACCCATGATCTTATTATAAATATGCTTGACTCAACAAAGACCCAGGTGAACCGGGTGGTTATAACTGATCTGCGGGAAAACACGTTTTATGCCGTTATTGACGTGCATACGGATGAGGAAGATCTCCTGATCGACTCACGGCCCAGTGATGCCCTTGCCATTGCGGTGCGATTGCAGGCCCCCATCTTTGTATCTGAAAAACTGGTTGAGAAGATGGTAGATGAACTTGACGAGCTTTTTGAAAAGATGGAACCCCAGGACACGGTTCATTGAAATTTTATTAAAAAGCATGGTATAATTAAACCCTTCTGGAAAAATTTTCAGGAGGGTTTTTTAGTTGGGTGTGCGGGGCTGTGATTATGCCGGTTTAGTGATAACATGCTGTATTAGAGGATGGTTATGAACATTATACGAACGGTACAGGAAATGCAGGAATTTTCCGATTCCATGCGCAGGCAGGGCAGGCGACTGGCTCTCGTGCCCACAATGGGCTTTCTGCACGAAGGGCACCTCAGCCTGATACGGATCGGTAAAGAGCACGGGGACGTGGTAATCGTCAGTATTTTTGTCAACCCCACGCAGTTTGGTCCGGGAGAAGACTTTGAACAATACCCCCGGAGTTTTCAGCGTGACGAAGAGCTGGTGGCTTCCGCGGGCGGTGACTGTATTTTTACGCCCGCTGCCCGGGAGATGTATCCCCCCGGGTATCAAACAACGGTAAGCGTGGCACATATAACCAAAAATCTGTGCGGTATTACCCGCCCCCACCATTTTCAGGGGGTTGCAACCGTTGTGGCAAAGCTTTTCAACTGCACCAGGCCCCACTGCGCGGTTTTCGGCGAGAAAGATTTTCAGCAGCTCATGGTAATAAAACGCATGGTACAGGACTGCAACTTCGGTATCGAGATAATCCCCGGACCCATTGTCCGGGAACCGGACGGGCTTGCCATGAGTTCACGCAACACCTATTTAACTCCTGAGCAGCGACGTTCCGCGCTAAGCCTGTCACGGTCGCTTTTTACCGCACAAGAGATGTTTGCCGGCGGGCAGCGGGACGCCGGCCGGCTGATACAACAGGCCCGGGAGATGATAACCGCTGAGCAGCAGACCAGGATCGACTATATCAAGGTATGTGCCGTCGACACCCTCGAGGATGTGACAACCATAACCGGTGACGCGGTGATGGCACTTGCCGTTTATGTGGGTAAGACGCGGCTTATCGACAACGTTGTGTTGTCGGCCGCATAAGCTGCATGATACTGGATTTCGGATGCCGGTCCCGTTGCATGGGGCAAAGGAACAATTGGCGTGCCGGTATCCGGCATCTCTATGAACGATTCAGCGGGAAACGTTCAGCTTGTTTGTAAGGTGTTTGATCTTAATCAGACAGCAAGGAAAAGGAGCATGATACGGTGAAAAAGGCATTGAGAAAGTATTTCTTCAGCGGTCTTCTTGTGGTTGTTCCCATAGCCCTTACTGTGTATATCCTGATTATTCTCATAAAGTTTACCGACAGGTTCTATCCAACCTCGGTACTGCCCTTTTATATCCCGGGATTCGGCATTATCATTACTTTTTGTATTATTATCCTCGTGGGTGTCGTCACAACCAATTATCTCGGAAAAAAGCTTGTGGCGGTTGGAGAAATGATCATTGCCCGCATCCCCCTGGTAAAGGAGATATATCACTCCATCAAGCAGATTGCCGAAGCCATGTTTACCATGGAGGACAAGAGTTTCAGGCGCGTGGTGCTCATAGAGTATCCCCGCCGGGGTATCTACACCATGGTATTTGTAACCGGGGTTACCAAGGGTGAAATTCAGGCAAAGACGCAGCAAAAACTCCTCAATGTCTTCGTGCCGACCACACCAAATCCCACATCAGGCTTTTATCTCATGGTTCCGGAGGATGATGTTATTGAGCTTGATCTTTCAACAGAGGAAGCCTTCAGGCTGATTGTCTCGGGAGGTATGGCATCTAAATAAAAGGATTTAACCTCCACCTGACGAGATGATTCCACAGGATGTTGCAACAGCCTGCCCCTGAGACCTTTCGCATACGTTAAAAATCCCGTGGCAATATGTGGCTTTTTTCAGCAAGTCCGGTGGTGTTAAGACGTGTTAATAACCTATACAGGTAGTGAATGGGTATGGCTAAAAAACAGTTTCACCGCGTGACCTTTCTGCCGGAAAACAAATCCGTAAAGGTTGAACATCTTAAATCAATTTTCGAGACGATTCTCAAAGATAACCCACAGAACATTGAGCTCAGGTTTGCCTGTGGATCAGAAGGGATTTGCCAGAAATGCAAAATCAGGGCCTTTCAGAAAATGGGTCCCTTGACCCCCACTGAGAAGGGATGCCTTTCAGAGGAAGAAATAGCCCGGGGCATCAGACTGGCCTGCCAGGCCCGTGTTATACAGGACATGGAAGCGGAAATAATCTATAAAACACCCTTTTTCATTACTCTGGTTGATGAGCCCGTATGTGAAGACGGGCTTGGTACTCCCGGGTTGAAAAAGGTGTACGTAAAAAACGATCGGGACCGTGTCGTGTCCCCTGGACGGGTTGTTGCATTTTTTCAGGAAAACGGGCCCCGGGAGATTGATCAACAGAAGCTTACCGAAGCATTAGAAGAGAAATTCGCCCATTTTTTTGATAAGGATATGTCGGGGTGTACAGCGGTTTTTATTGACGATGAGCTTATGGGCCTTGAGGAGGGGAACACAACGGACAAAAAGTTTGCCGTAGCGGTAGATCTGGGAACAAACACGCTTGTTGCTTCCCTGGTTGACCTGGGTTCAGGGAAAAAGATTGCCGTTGTTACCGATACCAATCCCCAGATGGAGATTGATGTGGATTTGGAGTCGCGAATCACCATGGTGTCGGAGGACCCGTTCAACCTGGAGATCCTGAATGAGGCGATCCTCCTGCGTATAGATATTCTCATAACCGAGCTGTGCCGTGCAGTGGATCTTGTACCGCTTTATGTTTACGAAATAGTTATTTCCGGAACGACGGGCATGCTCCACCTTTTTTTAAAAGGTATTCCAGGACTTATGGAGCAGCAGTCACAGCTTGAGGTGCGCAAGCGGATATCTTTTCCCGCGGAGCAGGCGGATATTAAATCATCATCCAGGGCCCTGGTGCATACGCTGCCGGTAATTTCATCATATGTCGGTGCTGATATTACCGCGGGCCTCCTGGCAACACGGCTCCACCGCTCCCGTGAAACCGTTCTGATGCTCGACCTGGGCACTGCCGCCAAGGCAGTGCTGCACCATGACGGAAAAATCGTAGCGGCAAGCGCACCCGATGCGGGGGCCTTTGAATGTACCGGGATCAAATTCGGCATGAGGCCTGAAACAGGCGCAATTGAACGGGTGCGGATCGATTCGGCGGTTCATCTGGATGTTATCGGTGAAAGTCTGCCCCGGGGTATTTGCGGCAGCGGTCTGATAGAGCTGACGGCAGCGCTTAAACGAACGGGCATCATTACCGAGCATGGTGATTTTTGTGCGGGTGCCCTGCCGGATACGGTGGACCCCGGGTCGGCAAAGAGAATAGTATCGTTTGAGGGGGAACCGTCGTTTCTTCTGTATAATGATACCGGCGAATTTGATACGGACATTTATGTTTGTCAATCAGATATTTATCTGCTCAGGGAGGCAAAAGCACGTTTAGCGGCACTTGTTGACGCTGTGCTTGATCATGCCGGCATCGGATACGACGACATTTTCCAGGTTCTTATCGGCGGTGCTTTTGGTCAAAGAATTGACGTTAGCGCGTTTGTAGAAATAGGTCTTGCAGCACCGTCACACAGCAGTAATCTGCTTTTTGTAGGCAACACTGCTAAAAAAGGCGCACAAATGGCCCTGCTGGACAGAACCATCCTTGAGGAAGCGGAACGCCTTGCCCACAATGTTGAATGTATTTCAAAGCATAAAAATGCAAATATTGATAAATATTTGCATTTTATGCCATATTTTTCTTCATAGTATCGTGTCCCAAGAATACATTTAATTACAACATTCATCATCATTGGGTATGGTTATGCCTGCAATACCGGCAAAAGGATCCAAGGGTTCCAGGGGCCGAGGATTCGAGTGATTCTATAAGGCGGAGAAGGACTCCAAAATTATTCACGATCATCTGATGGCCCTGTTTTTCATGTTTTTTACTTGGATCCTTGAAGCCTAGACCCCTTGGACACTTCTATGCATGCTGCGTTTCCGGCAATTTCCCTACCAGCTTCCAGTGGTTATTACAGGGATACGTAGCACACGACACGAGAACGGCCATTATTAATAATTCTCTCCATAAGCACTATTCTTTTCCAGGAAAACGCGCCGCCCACAGGGATTCCTGCTGGTTGGCACATGTATTGCTGTATTTTGTAGGCGGATCCTGTTTAATGTCAGGGGATAGCTGTATGTAGTATCACACGGTTTAACGTTACAAGGAGGTCTTCTCATGACGCGAAGGTTACTGGTGGGGGTTTTTTTGATGGTTACAGGTATGCTCGTGCTGTTTCACAGTGCCCATGCCCAGGGCCTTGAGGGGCTGAGTTACTACACCTTTGCTTTTGATGTAACTGAAAATACTATCGAAAATTTTACTTTTTCATTTTCCGACAACGAAACTGATCAGGCTGCAGACAATGCGACCGCCGATAATCAAACGGCAACGGGCGGCGTCAGCATTTTGGTTCAAAACAAGTCATTTGTAACCCCGACCGGTTCCTATATTGCCACCGGTAATTTCTTTAACGGCACCTGGCAGGCAACTGAGAAAGAATATAGTTCCTACTACCAGGAAAATATGTATACGTATTATTCCCTGATCTTTTTCGGCGGCGCATTTATCAACAAGTTTTTCCTGGCAGGCGTTATGTACAGTACCATAACCACGCAGTCTGTTGCTCTTGGAACAGATAAAAAATCTACTGTCGCACCGTTTATGGGGATTCTTGTCAATACAGGCGATTAGGCTGTTTCGGTCATAACAGATAACCGGCTTTGCGTGGGCACCGCCACTTTTACGATCGTGCCGTCATTTTTCCCTTGCTATTAAGAAAATTTTTTATATTATGGTCTATAATAATACTGCTTCATACGGGCGATTAACTCAGCGGGAGAGTGCTACCTTCACACGGTAGAAGTCACTGGTTCAAACCCAGTATCGCCCATACATTAAAGAAAGGGATTGCACTCCATCGTGTAATCCCTTTTCTTTATTATGCTGAAGCATGATGCAGATACACGAAACAACGGTCTTGTTCCTGCATCATGATGCGTAAAAAAATATGCACGTACAAAAAAAGTTTTTGTCTGAAAAAAATAAATAAAATGTATTGACTTTTCTTTTTTGATAATATAGTCTTAAAAATTCTTTTAAGCAGTAAGACGCTGGTTTAGCTATTTTCTTATTAATTCTATGCCCTGTATGTTTAACATACCAAAAATTCAACGTGTTTGATTTGAAAACGATGCATTTTTTTATAATGAGAACGTAGCCCCTTCACATTTTCTTGATGTTTGGTTTCCCTCCGAAAGCGTATCTTACCGTTAAGAGAGGTATAATTTTTAACCGGAGTTACAAGAAAAGCATTACCAGAGAAAGCGTTGTGTTACAAATTCCTGTCAATTTTTTTAGTATTCAACGACCTTCTGTAAGAAAGATAGTATATACTTCAAATCAGACATTAATTTAGAAAAAAGTTAAATTTGCAAGTAAAAGAGAGAAAATAGCTGTTTTGCTGAGCAAACAGACTAAATAATTAAGATTTTACTTGTAGATTATTTTAAAAGACTGCTTTTAAGCATTGAAATAATTTTTGTTAATTATTATTATTAATAAATTATGCTGGCGTAGCTCAACGGTAGAGCAGCTGATTTGTAATCAGCAGGTTGCGGGTTCGATTCCCATCGCCAGCTTCCTCAGGAAAATTAACAGGTTCGCTGGAGAGGTACCCGAGTGGCCAAAGGGGGCAGACTGTAAATCTGCTGGCGATGCCTTCGGAGGTTCGAATCCTCCCCTCTCCACCAGATTATCATGAATTACACAGTGCGGGAGTAGCTCAGCTGGCTAGAGCATCAGCCTTCCAAGCTGAGGGTCGCGGGTTCGAATCCCGTCTCCCGCTCCAGTGAAAGATACATAGTAACCGCCCACGTAGCTCAGTAGGTAGAGCGCTTCCTTGGTAAGGAAGAGGTTCACCGGTTCAATTCCGGTCGTGGGCTCCACAATATGAACAATATAACATACCCGTACAACTATAAATCTTTCTATGTTTTTTAGGGAGGAATGAGATGGCAAAGAAGAAATTTGAGAGAACAAAGCCGCACGTAAATATAGGGACAATCGGGCATGTCGACCACGGCAAGACCACGCTGACATCGGCAATCACAAAGTTCCAGGCAATACG
>Ga0272442_10001059_pt1 | contig 42433 bp, 34 predicted proteins | sample SSMForm2O_FD_200262 | JGI IMG/M metagenome (GOLD analysis project Ga0272442, IMG submission 200262) | Marine sediment archaeal communities from Little Sippewissett salt marsh, Falmouth, MA, United States - SSM-Form-2O | ecosystem: Environmental > Aquatic > Marine > Wetlands > Sediment ...
TTTCTTACGGAAAAAGAATCCACCTTTGGATCGGGATTGACCTCGTCCTCTATATTTGCTTCTCTCGTCTCTCGAAGAAGATCTTCTAGTTTCGGGTTTTTTACTGGTAGCCACTTTTGCAGCATCTTTATCAGAATTCTGTTTCTGTTCAACCTTATCTTTTTCTTCTATCATTTTTTTCTCCCTATTATTTAAAATGGTACATCATCATCTGTGATCTGTTCAGAAGGTTCATCCAATTCCTGATTTTTATCTGCCTTCGGAATAGTTTCAGTGATGTTGGTCCTTTCCAGGAAACTTATTTTATTTGCTACGATCTCGGTTATTTTCCTGTTCTGTCCGTTGCTATCGGTATAAGATCTGGTTTTTATATATCCCTCTACAATGATAGCATTACCTTTATGCAGGGATTCGGCACACTGCTCACCTCTTTTATTCCATACAATTACATCGATGAAACTTGTTTCCGTCTGCCATTCTCCGTTCTTCATATAATTTCGGTCGAAGGCGATTGGGAGTTTGGCAACTGGGGTTCCTGTTGAAGTATAGCGAAGTTCTACATCTCTGGTAAGTCTACCACTTAATACCAGATTATTTACATGAGGAAATCGTAATTCACTTGCCATTGTACCTCCTATTTCTTAGCTAGGATGTTGTAACGAAGGATATTTTCATTAAGTATCATATTCTGTTCCAATTCTTTTATCACTTTTGGATCTAGTTTATAATGGTTTACAAAATAATATCCTTCCTTTAATTTTTTGATTTCATAGGCCAGTTCTCTTTTTCCCATTTCAATGGTCTCAACAATCTCACCACCATTCTTGGTTATCATGTCGAGTATTTCCTGATTTGCTGCTTTTACCTCATCTTCGGTAAAATCAGGTATAAAAATCAACATGCTTTCATAATCTCTAAGCATTATTCCTCCTTTGGTCAATTTAAGGCTGAATTTGTTCAGCCTAACCGATCCTGAGATTATGGATTTTCTCAGAATAGGATTTCTTATTTCTACTAAAAAAATTTAAACTTTCATCAAATCCGGTTTGAACGTAATTCTCCAAGATAGAGAAACTAAATTGATAGATCTCATTGAGAATTTTCTGCTCATCTGATCTAAAATCTTCGAGAACGAAATCTCTGAGAGAAATATCTTCGGGAGAGCCAATGCCGACTCTCAATCTTTTAAAATCGATCTTACCAGTTTCGTGAAAAACAGATTTAAGACCATTATGACCCCCAAAACTGCCTTCTTTTCTTAACCTTACTGTCCCAAAATCAAGATAAATATCATCTACAATTACCATCAGATCATCAATTTCATATTTTTCCAAGGCAGAGGCAACTGCATATCCACTTCTGTTCATGAAGGTTCTGGGTTTAATAAAAATCGCTTTATCTGTCTGAAAAAAAAAGTATAATTTCTTTTTCCTGAATTTCTGTTTGATCTTTTCGACATAATAATCAAGGATCAAGAATCCTATGTTGTGCCTGTTGTTTCGATATTCTTTACCGGGATTTCCCAGACCGACAACTAATTTCATTATTCAGAATCAGGATTTTCAGTCTCGCTGGTTTCTTCTTCTGCTACTTCAGCTCCTTCTTCTCCCTCTTCAGCAATTTCTTCCTCAACTTTTTCGGGTTCTATTTCTTTTTTCGGTAACTTTATCGTTGCCAAAGGAGCATCAGGAGAAAAATGGGTTTCTAAATTCTCAAGACCGGTTATCTCGGAAAAATGGCATGTGTCATCAATATCCAGATGGGAAATATTAACTTTTATCTCTTCTGGGATTTCTTTTGGTAAACAGGTAATATCTAATTCCCTTTCCAGAATCTCCAGAATTCCTCCCTTAGAAACCCCAACCGGAGTTCCGGTATAAGTAATGGGTATACTGAAAGTAACTTTCTTACCTTTGTGCAATTCAACAAAATCAATATGTAGAAAATCACGATTTACAGGATGTATCTGTTTTTCTTTTATTATCGTGGTATATTTTTTCCCCTCCACATCTATATCGAAAAAAGCCAATTGCCCAAGAGATTTTCTATATTGTTTTATAAAAGAAATCTTTTCCAGCGCGATTTTGATTCCTTCTTTACCTTCACCGTAAATTATTGATGGGATAAAACCATTTTTCCTCAGATTATTCAAATCAGATTTTCGGTTGGTAACTCTTGGTTGAGCCTTAACTTTAATATTCACATTTCCTCCGTCGTCTTTTCCGGAATCAAGTCAGTTTTTTATCTAAACAGAATACTGAGTGATTCTTCGGTATGTATTTTTTTTATGGCAATCGCTAATAATTCAGCAATTGAGATTTGTTCAATTTTTTCAGATTTCTGATTTTCGGGAGTAAGAGGTATAGAATCAGTAATAAACAATTTTTCAATAGGTGATTTTTCAATTTTTTGAACAGCGTTTCCCGATAAAATCCCATGTGAACAAGCTGCATAAATATGGGTGGCTCCCTTTTTAACCAACAATGAACCCATTTTAGCCAGACTACCCCCGGTGTCGATAATATCATCAAAAAGGATTGCTGTCTTATCTTTAACATCACCGATCAGATTCAAGACTTCTGCATTGCTATCATTTGAAAGTCTTCTTTTATCTCCGATAGCCAGATCGCAATTAATTTTCTCAGACATAAGTCTAGCTCGAGCTGTTCCTCCTGTATCAGGCGAAACAACAACAGCTTTACTCAGATCCAAGTGAGTCATGAAATATCTGGCATAAATGGGCATTGAGGTTAGATGATCCACAGGTATGTTGAAAAAACCTTGGATCTGTTCGGAATGAAGATCCATACAAATTACTCTACTTGCTCCCGCTGAAGTTAATAGGTCTGCAACCAATTTAGCAGTGATGGGCACACGGGGTTGATCTTTTTTATCAGATCGGGCGTAAGCAAAATAGGGAATAACACAGTTGATGTATTTTGCCGAAGCTCTTTTGAAAGCATCGATCATGATCAACAATTCCATTAAATTATCATTTACCGGATAGCAGGTGGGTTGGATAATAAAAACATTTGTACCTCGGACATTCTCCTTGATCTTAACAAAAGTATTATCATTGGAGAATTTGAAAATTTCAGCATCTCCTAGAGGAATGCCTGCATATCTGGCAACATCTTTTGCCAATTTGACATTTGCATTACCGGTAAATATTTTCAATTTGGAATACATGTCTTTTTATTCTTCTTCCTCCACCGCAGGAGCTTCATTGGTCTCAGCTGCAGATAAAGCTTCCTGTAGGACTTCCTTGTACTTATCAATTATTATTTTCTCGATCATATTTCTTGTTTCCGTATTGATCGGATGGGCTATATCTCTGTATTCACCATTCCCGACCCTTCTACTTGGCATTGCAACAAAAAGACCGCTTTTACCTTCTATAACCTTGATGTTTCTGATAATAAAAGCATCGTCGATCACAATATTAACGAATGCTTTAAGTTGATTACTTTCTCTGATAAAAACCTTAACATCTGTAATATTCATTTTGTACTCCTTTTTCTCGTTTTAGTTATGATATTCCAAACCTTATTTTCTGTGAAAAAAGTAGCAGCTTCTCTTACTGTTTTCCTGTCTTTAAAGAAACCAATTACAGTTGGACCACTCCCAGATAACATTGCCTTCTCTGCACCTTTGGTGATTAACATTTGTTTCAACTCTTTTATTTCTGGGTAGATAAGACAAATACCATCTTCCAAAGCATTATAACAGTAATCAATCTTTTTATTTTCAATTATATCTCTCCACTCTGGATGATCAAGCTTCTCAAAATCAAGGGAGCCATAAGCCTGTGAGCTGGCAATTTCGAAACCGGGGTTGACAAGAAGGATATTGTCGACCTCCAACCCCGTAAGAGGAGTAATCATATCACCTCTATCTTCTCCCAGGGCTACACCACCGTATAAGAAAAAATTTATATCACTCCCAAATCTGCGAGCAATGTCTTCCATCTCCGAGAGTGATAAACCTAGTCCCCATAAGTTCGAAAGAACTTTGATAGTAAGAGCGGCATTACTGCTTCCTCCCCCCAGACCTGCACCGACAGGAATATTTTTCTCCAGTTGTACCTTAACTCCCCAATTCACGTTATATTTATTCTGTATAAAGAACGCGACCTTGTAAATCAAATTATCTTTAGTATTTACAAAGCATTTAGTCGTCAAAATCTTAATGCTCTTATTTTTTGTCAAAGTAAAATTTAGAGAATCATACAGGTCAATTTCGGCAAAAATTGTTCTTATATTATGGTATTCATCCTTCCTTTTATTGAGAATATCAAGATACAGATTTATTTTTGCGGAAGATTTTTGAGAGGAAATTCTTCTTAACATCCCTTTTCCCGTAATAATAATAATAATAATAATTGTATTCGTAACTGCTGTAATATTTCTGCGGGTGAATACCATTTATGATTGCTCCGTTGATCTTGACATTGATATTTTCCAGAAGTTCTTTCGCTCTTTTTATCACTAGCTTATCCGCCCTTCGTATTCTTACTACCAAGGTCAGTATATCGACCTTTGAAGCTAAGACCATGGAATCGGTTACCGCAATTACTGGAGGAGAATCGAATAGTATATAATCATAATTATCCTGGAAATATTTCAATGCTTTTTCCAATCGATTCGAAGCCAGAAGCTCGGAAGGATTCGGCGGTATATACCCACTGGTTATTATATCAAGATTAGGGATACGTGATTTTTTTATAAACCCGTTGATTTTTGAGTTTTCATCAATTAGATAATCACTTATTCCATTACTTTTATCAAATGCAAAAAGTGAGTGGACCATAGGGCGTCTAAGGTCGAGATCGACCAGGATGGTTTTCTCTCCCATTTGAGCCAGAGCAATAGCTAGATTGGAATGAATCGTTGTTTTTCCTTCTTTAGGACCTGCACTTGTAATTAATACCGAGAGAGGTTGATCCGGTTTTTTATTAGCAATGATATTGGTTCGCAATATTCGGAAAGATTCCGAAGCTGATGATTTGGGGGCATAGTTAGTTATCAACCTTGCTTCGATTTGCTGCTTGAAGAACTCCAGTTTATCCTTATCAGCATTTTTATCATTCTGGATCATTTTCTCAATTTCATCAACATCGGCATCACTGATCCCGATATGGGGAATAGTCCCGAGAATGGGTAAAGCCACATATTTTCTCACATCATCAAAGGTTGTTATCTTGGGATCAAGTGAGTGTAACAGCAGAGCGGAACTAATACCAAGGCCTACTCCCAAAACAAGAGCTATGATCATGTTCCTTTTCTTGTTGGGTTTAATCGGTGCAGATGGAATTTGGGCTTGTTCAACAATACGGATATTACCAATCTTGGATTTTTCAGCAATCTGGGCATCAGCATATTTTTCTTTTAAGATAGTAAATATCCTTTCATTAATAGAGTAATTCCTCTGTAACCTTGCCAATTCAACCTCTGTATCGGGAAGAATAGCAAGTTTTCTATCGTATGCTTCCACCACTTCCTTGAGACTTTGAATTTTAGCCTCAAAAATGTTCTTTTCCACTTTAGCGGTTAAAATACTCTCGATAAGATCAGCTCGATATTGGAGTGGATCTGCGGAACCGCTCTTTAAATTTGTTATCCTCTGAATCTCATTTTTTAATTTCTCTTTTCCACTTTCAATAGACTTATTCAATGAAGTCAACTCTGGGTGATTTGGTGAATATTCAGATTTGGTGAGTAAATTAACATATCTGGTTTGTTTTTCTACGATTTCTTTCTTCAATTGATCCAGAAATGGTGTTGTTAATATAGAATTAACATCGGAAAGGATTGTATCTTGGGACGTTAATTCAGATTGCAAATATTCAAGATTGTTCTGGGCAACTTCCAAGTCGACTTCTGCCTCCGAGAGAAGTGCTTCTAGCCCAGATGCCCTTTTTATCAATTCTTCAGTTTCCTCTGATATGGATGATATACTATGGTCAATCTTATATATTCTCAAATCCTCTTCTGCTGCCCTTAATCTTCTTTCTTCTTCATCCAATTGATTAGCAAGGAATTCCCTTGTATTCCTCAATTCCGCTCTAGCATTTTCAGTGTCAAGCTGGATTATAGCCTGGGCAATTGCATTGGATACTACCTGGGTTTCTAGTGGGCTGACAGATTCGAAGCTGATTATAATAATATCTGTGTCCCGCTCTGTGCCAACTGACATTCTTCCTTTTACATAAGCGACCGGAACTCCAGTTTTGCTGATAGGAAGTTCATTATATTCATTATGTTTCTGTACGATCTGATTGGTGATTCTTAAAACCGGTCTACTGCTTAATAAATGTATTGTATTATTAATCGAAGAGCTTTGATTCCTGTAATTCGTAAAAAGTAGGTTACTGGTCATTTTATCTTCAACCAGGACTTTGGAGGTTGCTTTATAAATTCGTGGAGCCCTAGTTGTGGTAATAAAAAAGTAACCGAATACGATCAGAAAGATTAGAATTACTAACCATTTATATCTGTTTATAGTATGTAAATAATCACCGATCCTAACTTCTTGTTCATCAGTTTGTTCATAATATTGATTCTGCATGATACCTCTATTTATTTTATATTTTGAATAAGATTATATATGCTCAGAAAAATAACCAAATTGGATAACCACTCAGTAACTTTTGAAAAGGCATAGAAAGTTGTTCCAGATATGACCACGGTATCTTCCGGTTGCATAATCGGAATTAGGCTTTCGTCACCAGTCTTGATGTACTCTTTAAGATTAACCCAAATTACCTTTTCACCCTCAGCAGTTGGTCTTATTATTCTAACCTTGGTCAATTTCGCATTTTCGGTAGGTCCCCCAGCTGAAGATATTAAAGTTAAGAGATTAGTATTATCGGGAATGATATAAAGTCCGGGATTTCTTACCTGACCCCAAATATAAGTTTTTATCTTCAATTGCTCACTTCCGCTCAACGTTCCCGAATAGAGATAAATCGATCCCCTATTAGAAGTTCCCATATCTTCATCCTGGGCAAAAATAGTAATACTGATAATCAATAATACAAAAATCAACAAGATTTTCTTCATCACAACTCCTTAAAACTATTATTATTATTTATATATTATTATAGTCAAGCAATTAGTCATTCAATATAAAAAGCACTATTATCAGACTCAGAACCGGATTCTATTAAATAAAATTGATTATTAACGATAGCATTGTAGGAATTACCAAAAGCTTCTACCCGCCAATAAATTATCTGAGTATCTAAATCTGTGGGACCTTCATAAGATATACTGAGATCGTCAAAGTCCAGTGGATCATACTGCCAGATCAAGTTGAAATTTTCATCAAAAACCAGCAGTCTCGAATTTGACGGAGGAATACCACTGCCAAGTTCCCATTCGAAAACAACTTCACTAAGATCATAAGGACCCGGATCAATCGGACTTATGAGAGCAGGTTTATCTATAAGTCGGTAACATACCGTGTCAGACTTTGTCCAATTACCGGATTCATCGATTGCTTTTATATAATAAAAACAATTTTTTTCAAGTAGACCGGGGGCTGTATCATCGCAGCGATCAAGCTCTGGTTCAATTTCATCAATCTTTGTTGTAAAATCGTATTCTTCACCACCATCATCCAGATAATCCATATATTCCTGATACTCCTCAAGGTTAAAACGATATATTTCTATTTTATCAAGATCAATATCAAGCAGATGTTCCCATTCGAGTTGAATCCAGTTACCGCCTTGTGTTGCGTCTATGCCGTTATGTTCGAATTCCGAATTATTATGATAGTTTACAAAACCATTTCCCAATGGGTCTCCCGTATCACCAAGGTGATGCAAAAGATCGGGTTTCAAGGGTGGTATTGAATCTACATCTAACTTTTCGGTGCCACTACAGGCAACCAGCAACAATAAAATAGAAAAAGCAAAACCTAATATCATTGATTTCATTTAATCACCTCACATTAAAAACTAATTCTCAGACCGATCCTGTTCGTATTCCCCAAAACATTGGTCAAAAAGGCATAATCCAGTGATATATCATAAAGTTTTACACTCATACCGGCTGAAAAATTTTCGCTGTAATATCCTGTTCTTATTGCAAGAAATTCCTTATATATATATTCAAGACCATAATGGTACACTGTTTCATATACATAATCAATATCAAAGGCTAAAACGACTTCCGATTTAAGCCCGGTTAGGGGTTGAAATACAGCAAATCCTAATTTTGTGTTAAAAAGCACTTCATCCTCATGTTTGGATTCCGTATCCCATGAAATAGCGGTTCCTCCCACATCCTGAAAATTCATTCCTATTGAGAGATTACCCATCCATTCCAAGTCGAACAACACCGACATATCTGTTTTGATAATTCCTGAGAAATCAAAACCAGTGCCAGTTCCATAAATATCGTCTATTTTTCTTCTTATATATTTAATATTACTTCCGAGATAGATATCTAGAGGAAGATCATAAAAGAGCCACCCCATATTAAAATCGTAATGAATGTGTTTGGCAAAAGCAAACTGAAAGAGGTCATCGAAGGACTTGAATTTCCTGTCCGGAATCCCAACTTCATATAGAATCCAATTTAGATCACTCGATCTTTGATCGACATTTGTTCCGGTGATATGTTCCTCGCCATAATAAGGAATATCATCAATTGTCAGTCTTGTCCAGTTAAAACCCAAAGTAACTCCATTAGGGAGTGGTTGGCAAAAACTAAAATTGTCGTAGTATGCCAACCCTTCGTAGAGAAATGCTCTCATAGCAGCAATTTCGGTTTGTCTGATCTGGCCTATCCCGGCAGCATTCCAATAGATTGCCGAACCATCGTTAGCAATAGCCGAATAAGCTCCCCCCAATCCCAATGATCGGACACCGGAGCCGATAGCCATAAAATCACCTGCGTATCTACCAGCAACCAATGGAAAGTAAATTAAAATCAGAATAAAAAGTAAATATTTTTTCATTCCAAAACCCTTTTTTATTTTAAAATTGCCATTTTACCGGTTTTTTCGATCTTCTTACCATTTTTCCAGCCTGTAAAGCGATAGAAATAAATACCATTCGCCAGGAAAACACCCTGCTTATCTCTGCAGTCCCACCCCAAAAGGGTTCTGGGAACTTCATGATATCCAACTGAATTTGGCAGATTCCTGAAAGATTTAACCAACCTGCCACTAACAGTATAGATCTTCAGGTTTACTTTATCAGCATCATCGGTAAGAATATAAGTAAAAAAAGTTCTACCCGCATTTAAAGGATCTATCACTTCAGTCTTCACGGGATTTGGATAATTGGCAATTTTGATAATATCAAAATCAGTTGTTACTATAAAGTTAATATCAATATCATTGAATCTACCGTTCATATCTGTACAACTGAGAGTAAGATAATGTTCTCCATCCGAAAGTTCCAATGGGCTTACATCGAATTTGATTGGAACATGAGTAAGATTACCGTAAGAAAGAGTAATGGTATAATCTTCCGGCTGGATGATAATCCCATCAACTTCCATAAAGATAGTATTACTAAAAACATCTATACCGTTAGCATCATTAAGTACAAATGAGATTATCCCCTTTTTGGAAAGGTAGCCGCCCTGAGCAAATTCCTGTCCTTCGACATTAGCATCTATTGTAGGTATGACATTATCCTGATTAAAGAGAATTGTATAAACACCCACCTGATCTGCATAATATTCTACCTTATCCTCTTCTGTGAAGATCTCTCCACCCTGATAAACCCATTTCTGATATCTGTTTTCCCAGCGATAGACAAAAAAATCACCGCTATTTTCGTAATATTGATTAAGAGAATCCGCAGGATCGTAATAGAATGTAAGTTTGATCCTCTGTTCATCGGGGAAATGTCCCAATGTATCAGCAAGAAGGGTTTCATTCAAAGTATTAATCTGATAAGAAGTGGAATAGTTTCCATCAAGTAATTTTAACCATTGGATATCAGGTTGATTTATAGGACTTTTCTGACCCTGATCATCAATATAAAATACTGTTTCCTCGCTCAAAAGACCTGCTGGGAAGCCACAATTGAGATTATTATCCAAGCTCGTGGCATCACAAGGTTCGAGACCTGCAAAGAACATATTCAAGTTCATGGGATCCATGGCGAGACTATTATTATCAAGACTATATTCATCAAAACTTTCCAGATCTTCATTTACTATCACTTCGAATTGAACTTCGCCATTGCTCAGTGGAATTTCCAGAAATTCCCAACGTGCCTCTAGTATATCAAGAGGATCAATTGTTTTAGAATTGATAAGAATTGGTTCCTCATCTGAGATTTCATATAATCTTAAAACACATTCTGAAGAAGGAAAAGAACCAATATTCTGGATCAAAGCCCTGGTCCCGGGTAAATGATTTTCTTCAGTCATTTCATGATACTGAATGTATAAATCCACCCCCGATACTAGGATTTCGTTCGTTAAGGTCACGGTATCGTTACCTTCCAAATCTTGGATAATAAAATAAAATTCTATTGTTTCTCCCACCGTTTGAGGTTCAATTGCATTAATAAGCCCATATCTGTTTTCACCGATCTCCTGCATTGGATACTCTATGATTTCGTTTACAATACAGACAATGTTATCAATCCCCTGCAGATCAAAAAAATCTGCACTGATCATAATCGAATCTCCAGCAGTTGGTATTTCCGGGGAGATCTGAAGATTAACCATAGCTGCTTGACCTACAGTAAAATGATTTATCCCTTTGATCTCAAGGTCTTCCCCATAAGCAAAAATCTTAACTGATCTAGAATATATAGTTGATTCATTACCTTCAATGACATAATCGGTTGCTCTAAGAGTGTCGTTAACTGCTGGCAACATAAAGGGATAGTAATCGTCAAGGGTCAACTGGGCATCATTTTCATCATATATTACGAATTTCCCACGAATGATTTCCGGTCCTACATAGCTTTCCATTTTCAGGGTATCACCCGGTACAAGATTATACTGGTTAAGGCTAACTTCTTTATCTTCCTGGGGAAGGATAAAGCCATTCATTGCATCTCCCAGAAGCCCACAACCCTGAGTAAGTGCTATTCCTTGAGTAGTGGTTCCATACTGGGCAAAGATCTTCGCTTTCGTAAAACTCATTACTTCACCAATAGTTGGGATTTTTTTATCAAACAATCCCTCCACGATATGCTTCCCAAATGGGACATCAGCATTTAAATAACCATAACCGGTAAATCCTACATGAGCAATAGCTGCTTTTCCAGGTTCTATTATCAGTTCCTCCCCTAAACATGAACTTTGGGGAGTATCGAAAGCAGAAGCAAAACAGGATAAAGAAGATATAAAAGGATAATTATTATTGTTCAAGGTTCTTACATCTGAATTATTCAACAGGTTATAATCTCCCCAAACCAAACCGGCTCCATGACCCATAAAACTTAGATATATAGTTCCTTCGTTGATATTTGTTATCAAAGAAGTGGTATTGCCATTAAAGATTGAGGGCATACCAGCGGTATTGCAGTAAACCCTGCTTACATGATACTCTTCGGGTACCCAGGCATTTTTAATTGACTCACATTGTTGGGCAAATAATGAACCATCGGATACCTTTCCTCCAGCAGCAAAGGTGACTCTGCTATGCCAGAGATCATCGAAGTTAGGATTATTCAAATAATTATCTGTTTTTTCAGCAATATCCATAATCTGTTCTCGTTCCCAGATATTTATTCTTGAAATACTGATATCAGCAACCTGATCTTCTCCAACAATGCAAGCATACCAATTATCGCTGGCTATCGCGCCTAATCTCTGAACCCAAACCTTCTTAATTGGGACTATATTATCTTCTCGATTAACACTGGAGTCTCTTTCATCATAGATACCGTCTCCTAGTAAAAGGACATGGGTAAGATCCGGAGAACTCCAGTTGTTGTAGGCATAAGAAATAAAATCTTTAATTGCCTGAGAATTCCTGATCCCATAGTTGAATTCATCAAAAATATCCTGCAGGTTTACCAGTTCAACAGTTTTCCCTTTTTCTTCCCAGATTTGTTCCAGATAAAGAGTTCCTTCATCGGCGATCATATTCTGAGCCGTGATAATGATATAATCAGCAGCATTGGTAGGATTCTTAAGGTCTGACGGTAGATTTGGTTTGATCATTAACGGTTGTTTTTTCATAGATTCCGAAACTGCATAATATTGGATATCTTCGGAAATGATCTCGTCCTGAAATGTTATTTTAAAGGGAGGATCCCCCATATCTGTGAAAGGAATTGCTTGGATATTTTCCATGATACTTGATCCGATCTTGTAAACATATACTGAATCGGTGGAAAAATTTTCCAATTCAAATTGATATATTCCCAAAGGTCTGTTACTCGGTTTAGTAAATTTTAGTGTATTATCATCCGTTTTATACTCCCGCCAGTAAGTAATCTCCAAATAGTCGAACATAACCTGCTCATTTATCTGGTTGGGAATACCAGGAAGGCTTATATAAAGATTATTTGTGCCATGAACAAGGTCACTATTGGAAATAAAATCACTATTCTGGAAAATCTGTTCTCTCTGCCCATACCATTGAAGATTGTTTATCAGAGCAGAATTTATCCTGACAACAGCATGATGATTTATAGCAAAATAGTCATCAGGATTATATGTTGCCCCATAGAGACTAACCTTTGCTTCGAATCCATAAAGCGATGATCCAATATAAGGATAGTCAATATCAAAAGGAAAGATCTCCAGATCAGGTGCTGATATCTTAGACCAGAACCAGAGATCTTCCCGGAAAAAGTTCTCTTCTTCTTCGCTCCAATCAAATTGAGCTCCAAGACGGTCATAATGTGACTGCTCTTCAAAATGAGCAGTATATCTGTAGGTTTCCGGTGTATAATACTCTTCCAAATCAAGTCCACCGTCCTCAACTGCCATCCTGCTGCCAAAGTGATCCATATACTTTAATACATAAACATTTTCAGAAGTAAAATCATCATAATAACAGGTTTCCCCGTGATGTGGAAAACCATAGAATTCGAAGTAATCATCCTCGTCAAAAGTACCATCTGCTTCACCGACAAAATGAATGGGAACAGTATCGAATTTATCTACCAATTCCAGATTACGGGGATCGATCTCAGACCAGTCGAATTCCATTTCAAATTCCACTTCCTGTTCCAGTCGATATTCTTCTAAAGCCTGTTCCAGAAAATCTCGGGTTATTTTATAGATCCCTTCTTGATCTACGATAATCTGTACTTCATTTACCAGATCATTAGACCGGGTAGGAGGCTTATATTCCGACTTAAATTTCTCTTTTCGCCAGTACTTTGAATAATCGTTGTTCAGGAAAAAATCATCTCCAATCTTATCGATGAAATTACTACTACTAGACCAAGATCGGGAAATATCTTTCTCCCCATATATAAGAACTTTTATTTTAAGGTAGGAAGTTATGAGCAATTGTTTTTCATGCGGATTATACTGAAAGGGATAGATCCTCAATCCAGCAAAATATCTATCCCCTAAATAAGCTGTTTCACCTTTATTGACTACACTTTCCGGGTAGAGGTGGCTTAATTTATATATCTGGTCATCCTGAAAAAAAATATTTTCCGTTTCATTTCCCAGATCGATTAACTTTCTCACAGGGAAAATATTTAGATTAGTTCTGATTCGTTTATTCTGTTCCAGGATCACCAAATCATAATCTCCATCGACAGGCAAACCTATTACTGCAGTAAAAAAGGGTAATTCCGGTGCTCCTTCCTCCTGACTTAAAGCTGCCTGTGGACAAATTATCTGATCAAAAACTATATTCTGTTCACTGATTTCTCTGATCTCAAATTCAGGTAAATTGAATTCAACAATTATCTCATCCTGATTTTGACTTATAACACTTACCGGTTCAGCATTTAAAAAGCAAAACCCGATCAGGATCATAAAGGTCAAATATATTTTCATAGAACACTCCTGCTATAATCCCTGAAGAAAAGATAAAAAAACAGGTTAAAACTTAAAAGGTAAATATAAAAATTTTCCAATGATCTTATTATTATCAAATTTCAGATAACCAGCTTAATGTCAAACATTTATTTTAACTTTTCCAGCATGAAATTTAAAATTGCTATAACTGTTTCTTTTCTGACAACATCTCTTTTCCCGTTTATATGCAATTCCCTAAATCTGGTCTCTCCCCGATCATCAACTGCTATAAATACAGTACCAACGGGTTTTTCAGGAGTACCTCCCTCTGGTCCGGCAACTCCGGTTACAGCTCCGGCAAGGTCCGAATGAAATTTTTTTCTAACTCCTTCTGCCATTTCCAAAGCAGTTTCACTGCTTACAGCTCCGTACTTTAACAGAGTTCTAGACTTTACCCCGAGAATGATTTCCTTGCTCTGATTTGAATAAACCACAACTCCACCGTTGAAATAGGCAGAAGCTCCTGGATAAGCTGTTAGATAAGATTGGATCATTCCCCCTGTACAGGATTCGGCAAAAGCAACCTTTAGATTTGAAACCAGCATCTTTTTATGGAATTTTGTTGATACGTCTCTCAATCTTCTGTTGAGTGTTTTTTCATCCTGAAGTGGTTTATATTTCCATTGATTTAATTTCCCATGTCGGATATTCTGCTGGGGCACATAATCCCTCGAAAGCTCATCTTTATCAGTAACTATGATATGGTGTTTTAAACAGCGCACCACATCGCCTATCCTTACTTCGTGTTCAACCCGCAGGATAGTTTCGTTATTCACGCTAACCTTACCATCTCTAATTAAATGCCTGATCCTTATATAATCATCATCGACACCTGCAGCTTTCAATAATTGATTAAGCTGGATAAAATCACCTCTGATCAGACGGAATCTCATTTCTAATAACTCTTGGCAAATATGACTCTTTTTCTACTGGGTTTACCGCAGTAAATGCAATAGCCATCCTCAGCCTTTGTATTAAAGGGAATGCAGCGAATAGTAACCTTAAGATCTTCTTTTATCCTGGTTTCACATTCTTCATCTCCGCACCAGTGAGCTTCCACAAAACCCCCGTGTATCTCTGGATTTTCCTTGTTTTTGGGAGTAAAGAAAGTATAAAACTTCTCTTTATCATCAATTTTAATTGTGTTATTCGTTTGGAATTCCCTAGCTCTTTCATAAATATTCTGTTGAATTTCATCCAGGACAAGAACAATATTTGTAATGAATTCATCTGCATCAACACCAGTCTTATCCTTGGGATCACTGTCTCGTCGACCCATGAAAACCGAATTCTTGGCAATATCACGTGGCCCGATCTCCAATCTGATCGGTACACCTTTTTTTATCCAGTTCCATAGTTTTTCACCACCTGTTAAATCCCTGTCATCTATCACAGTTACGATCCTACGTTCATGATATCTAATCGCTCTCAGCTTGCTATTGAACTTTTCGATAAAATCCAACACCTGTTTTTTATCTTCGGGAGTGCGGAAGATTGGCACTATTGCAACATGTGCCGGGGTAATTCTTGGAGGGATGATCAGTCCGTCGTCATCTCCATGAGCCATGATCACAGCCCCGATCATCCGGGTAGAAACACCCCAGGAAGTAGTCCAGGCAAACTCTTCTCTGCCATTTTGATTCTGAAATTTTATATTGGAAGCTTCAGCAAAATTCTGTCCCAGAAAATGCGATGTGCCTGATTGTAAAGCTTTTTTATCTTGCATCATAGCTTCGATCGAAAAAGTTCTCAGAGCACCTGGAAATCTCTCAGAGGCAGTTTTTTCACCCCTTATTACAGGAAGGGCCAGGTAATCTTCGGCAAATTTGGTATAAATATCAAGCATTTGATAAGTTTCATCCAGAGCTTCCTGCTCGGTAGCATGAACGGTGTGACCTTCTTGCCAGAGAAATTCACTTGTACGCAGAAAGAGCCTTGTCCTCATTTCCCAGCGGACAACATTGGCCCATTGGTTGACTAAGAGAGGTAAATCACGGTAGGAATTAACCCAACGACTGAAGGATGCACCGATAATAGTTTCACTGGTAGGACGTACAATAAGTTCCTCTGTAAGTTTTCCTGCTGGCTTCAATCCACCCTGCCCATCATCTTCAAGGCGAGAATGAGTAACTACCGCACATTCTTTGGCAAATCCCTCCACATGTTCTGCTTCCTTCTCGAAGTAGCTTTTAGGGATAAATAATGGGAAATAGGCATTAACATGACCGCTTTCCTTAAACATAGCATCAAGATTAGCCTGCATATTTTCCCAGATGGTATAACCCCAGGGTTTTATAACCATGCAGCCTCTTACTTCGCTGTTCTCAGCTAGATCTGCTGCTTTTATCACTTCCTGATACCATTGGGGATAATTCTCTTCCCTGGTTGGAGTAATCGCCCTTTTATTCTGTTTTGCCATCGTTTAGATACTCCACATCATCGAATTTTTTCTAAACTTTTAATTAATCGTTCTTTGTCAAATCAAAAAAAATGAATTCTTGAACAATCTTGACACTAATCAGGAAAATTAGGAATTAGGAAATATAGAAGATTATGGAAAAGTACGATGTTATTGTAGTAGGAGCAGGACACGCTGGAATCGAGGCAGCATTAGCATCTGCCCGAATGGGAGCCAGAACCTTGATCTTTGTGATAAAGATTGAATCCATCGGCAGGATGAGCTGTAATCCTTCGGTAGGAGGGCCAGCAAAAGGGCATATGGCACGAGAACTGGATGCCCTTGGAGGAGAAATCGCCCGAACTGCTGACCTGTCGGGGATTCAATTCCGTATGCTTAATCGAAAAAAGGGGCCAGCGGTTTGGGCTCCACGCTCCCAGAACGATCGCGGTATGTACAGTGCAATCATGAGACAATCTCTGGAATCTCAATCAGGGCTTGAGATCAAGGAATCTGTGATCGAGGAGATCATTCTGTCCAATAATGGGAAAAAAGTGCTTGGTGTTGTTTCAATGCTGAATGAGCAATATTATGCTCCCAGGGTTATTCTAGCCAATGGTACTTTCTTGCGAGGAAAAGTACATGTTGGAAATAAGAATTACAGCTCGGGTAGAGCAGGTGAACCAGCAGCTGAAAAACTATCTGATTCCCTAATCAAGGCTGGATTGAAATTAGCCCGTTTTAAAACCGGTACCCCACCCCGGATCGACCTGCGAACTGTTGACTACAATAAAGTTGAAGAACAAGCTGGTGATGATGAGCCCACAGGATTTTCTTTTTTCCGAGAAATAGAATTAAAAAATTATGTAAGTTGCTGGTTAACTCAAACCACACCCAAGACCCATGATATTATCAAGAATAATCTCGATAAATCTTCCCTTTATGGAGGTTTTATAGATGGGATTGGTCCTCGCTACTGCCCTTCCATCGAGGACAAGGTGGTGAAATTCCACAAAAAAGATCATCATCAGGTATTTATTGAACCAGAAGGCATCAACACTAATGAGGGTTATGTTAACGGAATCTCAAATAGCCTTCCTCCATTAATCCAGAAAAAGATCGTAGCATCGATACCAGGATTGGAAAAAGCAGCGGTCATTCGATACGGATATGCTATTGAATATGATTATATCATTCCTACTCAACTTAAACTCAGCCTGGAAACTAAAAAAATAAAAGGTCTCTATTTAGCCGGTCAGATCAATGGAACATCGGGTTATGAAGAAGCAGCAGCTCAGGGAATCTCCTGTGGAATAAATGCTGTTCTATCACTTGATAACAAAGATCCCGTAATCTTCGATCGCTCCCAATCCTACATCGGTGTCCTGCTGGATGATCTGGTTACCAAAGGAACTAACGAACCCTACCGGCTCTTCACTTCTAGGGCTGAATACAGATTATATCTTCGACAGGACAATGCTGCTGAGAGATTGATGCCATTAGGTTATGATCTAGGTCTGGTCGAAGAAATTCGCTGGCAGAAATTCCTCAGAATTAAAGAAATCTTCGAACGAGAAATGAAAAACCTTATTAGTAAGAGAATCAAATTACCTGATAGTCCCGACACTTCCATTAGACTATCCGATATGATCAAACGACCCGGAACTAAATATCAGGATCTGGTAAATTATGGCTATGTAATTCAAGCAGATGTAACACCTGATATAATGAACCGAATAAATCTGGAAATCAAATATGAGGGTTATCTGAAAAGACAATTAGCCCAGATAGAAAGATTTGAAAAAATGGAACATGCTGAAATACCGCTTCAGATAGATTATATGAAAATCGAAACTATAGCCTATGAAGCCCGGGAGAAGCTTAAACGTGTTCAACCCCGCTCTCTGGGTCAGGCTTCCAGGATCTCCGGGGTTAATCAAACTGACTTGACAGCTCTGATGATTTATTTAAAAAAACACTATCATAAAAAGGAAATAGAAAAATGAAAAAAATATTCCTGCTTGCATTCTCATTTATTTTGTTCTTTGCTTGTACAGAGAGCGGACGTCATTATAAAAAGGAGTATTACCCGCACAAGATCGATGTGGAAAGTTTACCGAAATGGACTTCTCAATTTCCAGATAACGGGAATTATGTAATCGGTATTGCCCAGAAAAGTTTTAATCCCGAAGACACCGAAGATGCTGCTCGTCAGATGGCATCGGTGATGAAATGCCGCAACAAAGGCTCTTATACGATCGATAAATACGCTTCGACAGAATCAGATTTCAACCTGAAAGATGGAGTAAGGAGATTTAAACTTAACGTCTGCGCCGATCCTGAAGACATGAAGAATCTCTATGAAAATCTGAAGTTGATCGACCAGGCAGAGTTATATGGTTATTTTATCGGTCTTTATTCATTGGAGGGTGTGGAAATAGCTGAAAATTACCGTCAGAGGATCATAGGTAGATTTCCTGACTGGTTCGAGGATGAAAAATTGATAGATACTGGAGATGAAATTTATGTTTATCAAACAGAAAGTTCCTCGGATCTGGCTGTAGCCTGGGAAAGAGCAGCAGAAAATGCTCGTCAGGAATTGGCTAAATACCTGGAAAAGGATGTACTGGGAGCTGTTACCCGAACCGATGAAGAAATCGAGAAAATGATAAATATCGAATCAACCAAAAAGCTGATCAACATGGAAATAACACGGAGCTATATCCAGTCGGAACTGGAAGACGCTCTCTACAGTTTCAAGGTCTATATCGAAATGAAAATGATCAGGTAAGTGTGAAAACGATAGCTGTTATTCCTGCCCGATATGAATCTACCAGATTCCCTGGTAAATTGCTTGCCAACCTTAAAGGTAAACCTGTAATCCAATATACCTATGAAAATGTTAAGAAATCCGGGTTATTCGAAGATATAATAATTGCCACTGACGATGAAAGGATCAGAAAAGCGGTAGGCAGTTCCAAGGCAAAAGTCATTATGACCCGGAACGACCATAAATCAGGCACGGACAGGATCTCAGAAGCATGTAGTAATCTGGATTTTGACCTGGTAGTAAATGTTCAGGGAGACGAACCTTTTATAGACCGGGATCCACTCTCAAAATTGATCGAAGTTTTCTCTGATCCAGAGATTGAAGTTGCTTCACTGATGTCTGTCCTGAATAGAGATCATGAAAATCCGAATATTGTTAAAGTGGTTTGTGATAAAGATAATTTTGCCCTCTATTTTTCCCGTTCGCTGATCCCTTATGATCGCGATAAGACCGGAAAAGCAATTTTCCATCAGCACATAGGAGTTTACGCTTTCCGTCGTAAGATGCTATTTGAATTTGTAAAGCTACCCCTGGGTTATCTGGAAAGAGTTGAAAAGTTGGAACAGCTTAGACTACTTGAAAACGGCTTCAGAATCAAGATGGTCGAGACCAATTATCATGGGACTGGGATCGATACTCCGGAAGATCTGGCTAGAGCCGAACGGGAATTTGGATAAATAGTGTTAAGGTTTAAGCTGTGGGCAGTCAGAGGTTGGAAACCAGAATAAATTCCGAAGCATTTAATACGTTGGTACAAGGATTCGGAGAAAGAAGAAAACTGCTCTTCCGAAGGTTTCAAATCCTTCGGAAGGATTGAAAACCTTGAGAATGGTAAATCTTCCGGTTGAGTCAAAGAATATTTTACTACGACAAGACAGGACGGAAGAATTATTGAAAAAACACCAAGAATGACTTTAAATCTTAACTATTTAATAAGTATAAGAAGTAGCCGACTAACTTACAAACTGATAAACCGTCAAACCCACCAATCCGCCAACCTTAGAACCTTCTCCGAAAATCATTTGACACTCATTACCCCGAAAGACAACAATTACCCCAAGCCTGAGAATGACTTCCGGGCTTATTTCTTTTGGAGCAGAGGTAATCATGAATATCAAGATCAGTAACGGTTGGATCATTACTCCCGTCGAAGAGGATTTCGAGCTCAAACAACAGAATTTATTTATAATAGATGGAAAGGTCACCTTCTCTCCCCAGGACAATACCATTAACCGGGAAATCGACGTGGAAGGCAGGATCATCCTGCCAGGATTAGTTAACGCACATCATCATATTTACTCTACTCTGTCCAAAGGCATTCCCTGCCAGGTCCCCTTCAATGATTTCTTGGGCAATCTCAAACAACTCTGGTGGACCTTGGACAGTTCCCTGAACAAGGATGATATGATCCTTTCCACCGTTCTGGCAATGCAGGATAGCATTAAACATGGTGTTACTACTGTCTTTGATCACCATATTTCCGGGGAATTCGTGGAAGGTTCGCTGGAGACAATGGCAAGAGTTTTCCAGGCTTATAATATCTGTGGTAGTCTAGCTTTCGAGATCTCAGATCGCAATGGTAAAGATTTCTTCGAAAGAAGCCTACAGGAAAATATTAACTTTGCTGAAAAAAATCCTGTAGAAGATGTAAAAGGTATGATCGGTTTACACGCCTCCTTTACCTTGAGTCTGAAAAGTTTGCAGAGAATATCAGAAACAACATCTAATGTACCTATCCATGTTCATGTAGCCGAAGATGTTTACGATGCTATTCACTGCCGAAAGCATTATAATATGGGGCTGATTGAACGATTTGACAGTTTTGACCTATTACGGGATAATTCGCTGTTGATCCACTGTAGCAACTTAAGCGAACACGACGTGGAAATACTCAAAAACAGGAATATTTTCGTAGTTCAGGCTGTGGATTCCAACCTCAATAACGCTCTTAATGTAGGTAAAATAGGTACTTTTATATCCCCCGGTATTAAAACAACCACTGGTACAGATGGTATGACTTCCAGTATCCTCAAAGCTCAGAAGAACTCCTTTCTGCTCCATAAATTCCTTCAGAAAGATCCCGATACAGGTTTCTCTGAAATGAATGCCCTTATCCTGAACGGATACCGACTGAAAGAAGCCTACGGTTTTCCACTCGGTATAAAGGATGGCGAAATATCCGATTTGGCAGTAATTGACTATATACCTCAAAGCCAATTCGATAAAAATACTTTCTTAGGGCATTATATCTACGGCATAACAGAAGCTCGGGTTAAGTATGTTATCAAATTTGGTCAGATACTCCTGGACGATTTTAAACTTACAATCAATCCCTATCAGGAATATACCGACCGAGCAGAAGAAATCACTTCCGCTTTATTTAAAAGATTCTTGAAAAACAAGGGAAAGTATTAAAAGGATATTAAACATGAATGATAGGATGATCCCAATCTCTTTTGCAGAGACATTAATCTGGATCTCTAAGGAATATAAACAACACCGAACCATTTTTGGTATACCGGAAAAAAAGTTCTTCCGATCTAAGGGAATGAATTCCAAGGTATTATTTGGTGAAACATGCGAACTACCCATCGGTCCCGCTGCTGGTCCCCATACTCAACTTACCCAAAACATTATCTGTTCTTATCTCACCGGAGCCAGGTTCATTGAACTAAAAACAGTACAGATCCTGGACAATCTGGAATTCGACAAACCCTGCATTGATGCAGAAGATGAGGGATATAACACCGAATGGTCCACCGAACTTAGCATTACTCAGGCTTACAAGGAATACGTAAAAAGTTGGTTCCTGTTTCACATCCTGAAGGAATTCCTGGGATTATCCCCCAACAATGTTACTGGTTTTGTATTTAACATGAGTGTGGGTTACGATCTCAAGGGAATCAGTTCACCTCCAGTGGATAATTTCATTGAGTCCCTGAAAGATGCGAGTAACAACGTTTTTTTCAACGAATGTAAAACTATCCTGAAAAAAAATATTCCGGAATTTTTCCCAGGTGTCGATCCAAATATTGTTAACAATATCTCACCCCGAATATCCCATTCGATCACTCTATCCACTATGCATGGCTGTCCTCCCCAAGAACAGGAAGCGATCTGCAAATATCTCATCGAAGAAAAGAACCTTCATACCTACGTAAAATTGAATCCCACTCTCCTGGGATACGAACAGGTCAGTGAGATTTTTAACAACCTGGGGTTCACTGATATAAAGCTTAATCCTGAATCCTTCAGCGGTGATATCCAGTATCCAGATGCTGTGAAAATGATAAGAACCCTCCAAAATACAGCAGCAAAACACAATCTGGAATTTGGAGTTAAATTATCAAACACATTAGCTGTAGAAAACTTAAAACAGGTTCTACCAGGTAAAGAGATGTACATGAGCGGTAGATCACTTTATCCCCTGACAATTTCTCTGGCATCGAAATTGGCAGAAGAATTTTCTGGAAAATTAAAAATATCCTATGCAGGAGGAACAAATGTTTTCAACGTTAAATCCATTATTAAATCTGGTATAATGCCGATCACCCTTGCTACAGAGATCTTAAAACCCGGTGGATACTATCGCTTCACCCAGATAGCAGAATCTATTTCTGATACCAATCTATTTACCCAGAATGAGATTTTGGATGTTCAATTGCTCAAAGACCTTTCCAACAATGCCAGGAAAAGTCAATTTTACCGTAAAAATTTCCGGCAAACCGAATCTCTCAAGTTGAAAAAAAATCTACCTATGACAGATTGTTACCTTCCTCCCTGCCAAAAAAACTGCCCTATTGATCAGGATGTGCCAGAGTACATCAATCTGATCAGGCAAAGCAAACACTCCCAAGCTTTACGAGTTATCTACGAAAAGAATCCCCTTCCTTTCATAACTGGGCATATATGTGATCATCAGTGCATGCTCAAATGTATCCGTAATGATTACGAACAACCAGTGCTGATTCGCGATCTGAAAAAAGCTGCTGCTGAAAAGGGATTTGATCAATTCCTTCAGGAATTCATCTCACCGGTCAATTCAACAACCAGCGCTGCCGTTATCGGAGCAGGTCCTTGTGGATTAGCAACAGCTTCCTTTCTCAGTAGAGCAGGTATCAAAGTTAAGGTCTTTGATATTCTGGACTCACCGGGAGGAATGGTAAAACATACTCTTCCCTCCTTCCGTCTACCTGAAACTGCAATTGTTCATGACCTGGAACTACTCAGAAAACAGGGGGTTGAATTCGAGCTCAATTGCAATCCTGAACAAAATCCAAAACAGTTACAGAGCGATGGGTACAAATATATCGTCATAGCTATCGGAGCCTGGCAGGAGAAAGAATTAAAACTAAAAGCTGATCCGGGAAAAGTTCTGAATGCGATCGAATTCCTGACGGAATTCAAGAAAAAGCCTGATAAAATAAAGTTAGGTCGAAAAGTCGCTGTCATCGGTGGTGGAAATTCTGCTATGGATGGTGCCAGAGCTGCATTGAGAGTTAATGGGGTAGAATCGGTATCGATCATCTACCGTCGCACCAAAATCGAGATGCCAGCCGATCGGGAAGAATTTGATAATGCTCTTAAAGACGGTGTGAACTTTTTTGATCTACTACAACCTTTGAATCTGAAAAACGGAAAAATTAAATGCCAGGTCATGAAATTAGGAAAACAAGATAAAAGTGGTAGAAGAAGACCTCTTCCCAGTGAGAATGAATTCAAATATATCCCTGCAGATAAAATTATTACAGCAATCGGAGAAAGACCAAATACCAATCTCCTTGAAAAATGGAATATTAAACTGGATAACCTTGGAAAACCCATTACTGATAATTCTTTTCAGATAAACCAGGAAAATATCTATCTTGGAGGTGATGTCCGAACCGGACCTGCTTCAGTTGTCGAAGCTATTAGGGATGCCAGGAAGATTAGCGATCACATTCTGGCAAAAGAAAATCTCTCTTTACCGATTTATCATCAGAATGATCAGGTTTTGGATAAAAACAGGATTGAGCAAAGCCTCATCAGGAAAGGAAGTCTAAAATTAAAATCTGACCCAACAGAGGTCAACTTTGACTCGATTGAGGAAGCTGAACGTTGCCTGGATTGCGGTTTGATATGCAATAAATGCGTAGAAGTCTGCCCAAATCGGGCAAACATTGCTATCGAAGTTCCGGGCTTCGATGATCAGTTACAGATCATACACATCGATGCTTTCTGTAACGAATGCGGGAACTGCGAAACTTTCTGCCCCTATCAGGGAGCTCCCTATAAAGATAAATTCACTTATTTCAATGAGAAAGAATTCTTTTATCAAAGCAAGAACAACGGTTTCTATCTTGAACAGGATAAAAAAGTAATAGTTCGATTAGGTTCCCAGATTTTTGAACTTTCTGGAAACGGCTCACAGTTCGAAGCATCATACGAGCAAATAAAAGAGCATCCAGAATTACAAAATATTATTGACATCATTAATACAATAAAACTTCGTTACAATTATCTTTTGAAAAAAATTTAGAATTCGGGGGTGCAGGCAATGAGGGCAGAAGCTATTATGAATGATGTCCTGATGTTCATCTACAGGATGAGACGCCTGTCCTGTATTTTCATACGCTGATCCGCTTAGATACAATCGATTTTGCAATTTTATTATAAGTTATTATTAACTTTTAGGAGGAATTTTTTATGAGAACAAATAATTTTCTAGGAAGGGATTGGCTTAGCCCGGAAATCAATTACACTCGGGAAGAATGGGAATCTCTACTAAGGCTGGCGGAAGAATTGAAAACCCGTTATGCCCTTAACGAAGATACAACTCACATCCTTAAGAACAAAACCCTTTATACAATGTTCTTCAACAGTTCTCTTCGTACCAGAAGCACTTTTGCTGCAGGTATCCAGCAGTTAGGTGGTTTTCATGTAGACCTTGAACCTGGCAAGACTTACACCCCGGCTCGAAAGGGTTTTGAAATCCCCTACAAAACAGAACGTATCTGCGATGTAGCACAGGTGTTAAGCCGAACCGGAGATGCTATCGCAATTAGAATGTATGGTTCACCTTCCCAATGGATCTATGGTTTTGCTCACGAGTCCATGAAAGAATTCGCCCATTATGCCGATATTCCTATTATCAACATGGAATGCGATAAATTTCATCCCTGCCAGGCTCTGGCTGATATGCTAACGATCAAGGAGAAATTTGGAGGGTTTAAAGGTCTTAAGTTTGTTATCAGTTGGGCTTATTCGGGTTCAACGGCCAAACCTTTCGCTGTACCACAAAGCCTTGCTCTTGCACCCTCACTGCTTGGTATGGATGTTGTTTTGGCCAGACCCAAGGGATTTGAACTGGATCCTGAAATTACCAAAAAATGCAGAGAATATGCAACTCAAAACAATGCCAGCTTTATAGAAACAGACAATATGGAAGCAGCATTCGAGGGAGCTCATGTCGTATATCCCAAATCTTGGGGATCCCTGGATTATTTTGCCCAGATCGACAAATCAGGTAAAAAAGTCAAAACAGAAGATCTGGAAGGTATGAGGGAGCTCTTCGAAAGTAACAAACACTGGATCTGCGATGAAAAGAAAATGAAATTAATCGATAAAAACGGTATTTATATGCACTGTTTACCTTCTGATCGTGATATGGAAGTAACCGATGCTGTTATTGACGGATCCCAGAGTGCAGTATTCGACCAGGCTGAGAATAGACTACATGCTCAGAAAGCCGTCATGGCTTTGCTTATGGGTGGAAGGTTCTGAACGGAGTAAGGAGAAAAAAATGCAGATCGATTTAAAAGGAAAAGACATAATTTGTAGTCAGGAAATGAGTGTTAATGAGATCAAAGCTGTTCTTAAATTAGCCGGAGATATGAAGGCAGATCGTTTTGGAAAGAAATACTCTGAATTATTGAAGAATAAGACATTTCTGATGTTTTTCTATAATCCTTCTCTGAGGACAAGAGCTTCCTTTGAAGCAGCTCTAACTGAATTGGGGGGTCATGCTCAGTTCCTGGAACCAAAAGCTATGCGTTTGCGTAAAACAAAAGATGGAGTAGAAGTTCAGGCTGGAGAAACAATCGAAGATGCAGCTAAAGTATTGGATAGATATGCCTGTGGTATAGGTATCAGGATCCTGGAAACTTCAGTAGAGAATTACGGCGAAGGTAATAATTTGCTGCGTGAATATGCCAGATATATGGAAGCACCAGTTATCAATATGGCTGATGATAAATATCACCCCTGTCAGGGTCTTTCCGACGTAATGGGTATGCGGGAGCATAGAGGTAATGTTAAAGGAAAAACTATTCTCATGACCTGGGCTCACGGTGCTCTGGCCCGTTCCTACTGTTCTATCCATGAAAACCTATTGATTACTTCCAGGTTGGGAATGAATATTCGTCTTGCTTATCCGGAAGGCTATGACCTACCACAAGAAGAAATCGAAAAGGTCAGGCATAACTGTCAGGCTACCGGAAGCAGTTTTGATATAATACATGATCCCGATGAAGCTTATAGCGATGACGTTGAATTTGTTTATTCCCGCAACTGGTTTGGCCCTGATTTTTATCAGATCGGTAAAGAAAAGGAGATTAATCGGGCTGTGAAAATGACTGATTGGATCTGTACCGAGGAAAGAATGAAACGCACCAAAGATGCTCTCTTTATCCATCCCATGCCTGTGGACAGGGGCAAAGAAGTAACTGATGAAGTAGCCAGTGGACCTCGATCCATCATCATCGACATTGCAGAGAACAGGCTTCATACTCAGAAAGCTCTTTTGGCCATGACTGTAGCAGGTCTTAAAGTAAAGATCTAGGTGGAGGATAAACATGGAAAAAATCATTGTAGTAGCAATTGGGGGTAATTCCCTGATCAAGGATAAAAATCATCAAACCGTCGAAGATCAATTCGATTGCATTAAGGAAACCTCCCAGCATATTGTAAGATTAATCGAAAAAGGTTACAGAATAGTGATAACTCACGGTAATGGTCCTCAAGTCGGTTTCATCCTGTTTCGTTCCGAACTGTCCAAAGATCAATTACACGATGTGCCTTTGCCATCGGCAGGAGCTGACACTCAAGGTGCAATCGGGTATCAGATCCAACAGGCTATCGACAACATACTGGCTAAAAAGGGGATAAATAAAAATGTAGTTACTGTTATAACACAAGTGCGAGTAGATAAGAACGATCCTGCTTTTAACAATCCCAGCAAACCTATAGGCCCTTTTCTTTCCAGAAATGAAGCTGAACTAAAGAAAGAAACATACAATTGGGATATTGTCGAAGATGCAGGCAGGGGATATCGGAGGGTTGTAGCCTCACCATTTCCTATCGAGATAATAGAAGAGGAAGCGATCGAAAATCTGATCAGAGATGATTTCGTCGTTATCGCAGTTGGCGGTGGTGGTATTCCTGTAATTAGAAACGATTACGGAGATCTGGAGGGAGTATCGGCAGTAATTGATAAAGACCGTGCGTCTGCCCTTCTGGCCGGAAATCTTAATGCTGATTATCTTATTATCTCTACTGCCATTGAACAGGTATTTCTCAATTTCGGTACTTCCAAGCAAGAAGCTATCTCAAAAATGACAGTTTCTCAAGCCAGACTCTACTGTCAGCAGGGGCATTTTAAGAGGGGAAGTATGCTCCCCAAGATAGAATCTGCAATCGAATTCCTAGAAAAAGGTGGAAAAGAAGTGATCATAACCACTCCCGAGCTTCTGGCGGATGCAGTTACCGGAAATGCGGGAACCAGGATCATACCTGACTAAAAAGACAGAAGGAAACAGGAGAAATAATGAAACCTCACGAACAGATACTTGCTAATACCATAAAGCGCTGCCAGGAGAAACATATCATTATCCCAACTTATAAACAGATGCGTAATCCCCAATTGGTGCCAAATAAAATAAAAGCAAAACTCAAGAAGATTGGGCTCTGGGATCTCAATTCCCTCAATCTATTCCGCATAACCTGGAAAAATGAACCGGTTAAATTCGGCGGAGCCTTTAACGGTGTAAATTATCTGGAAATCCCCCCGGAATTATCAGGGATTAAAGCTCGAATCATTATGCTGATCGGAAAATTTTTTCCGACAGGTTCACATAAAGTAGGAGCTACTTTTGGTCCCTTGGTGGAAAAACTGGTCAGTGGTAGGTTCGATCCCACTACCCAAAAAGCACTCTGGCCTTCTACCGGTAATTACTGCCGCGGAGGAGCATACGACTCCTATCTCCTGGGATGCCATTCAATCGCTATTCTTCCCGAAGAAATGTCCCAGGAACGTTTCGACTGGTTAAGGAAAATTGGAGCAGAAGTTTATGCTACTCCCGGATGTGAAAGTAATGTCAAGGAGATTTACGACAAAGCAAAAGAGCTCTGTCATGCTCGTCCGGAAGAGATAGTCAATCTCAACCAATTCAGCGAAATTGGTAATGCTCTCTGGCATTATGCAGTTACCGGGCCAGCCATGGAAGAAGTATTCGAGTTGGAAAAAAAGAGAGATCAAAGATTTACCGGGTTGTTTCTGACTCAAGGTTCCGCTGGAACACTGGGCTGCAGCGATTATCTGCGAGAAAAACATCCCCGTCTCATCGTTGCAGCTGGAGAAGCTCTTCAATGTCCCACCTTGCTTTACAATGGTTACGGTGGACACCGGATTGAGGGTATTGGTGATAAACACGTGCCCTGGATCCATAATGTCAAGAACATGGATATAGTTATCGATATTGATGATCAACCGAATATAGATATAATGCGGCTGTTTAATGAAGCTGCCGGTCATAAGTTACTCAAGAAAAAAGGAGTCGATCCCGAACTGATTACTAAACTTGAACTCCTGGGAATATCATCAATAGCGAACCTGATGGGAACAATTAAAATGGCAAAATATTACGAACTTACCGACCGGGATATACTGTTTACCGTCTGTACCGATTCCATGGAAATGTATCAGAGCAGGATCAAGGAAGAAAGGGAAAAGCGCGGAAAATATAACGAAATAAACGCCAACATCGATTATGAAAAAGCCCTGCTGGGAATAAGCACAGATTATATGCTGGAACTCAACTATTATGATAAAAAACGGATGCACAACCTAAAATACTTTACCTGGATCGAACAACAGGATAAAACCCTGGAGGAGTTGAATGCCCAATGGTATGATGAAAATTACTGGAAGAAACAATTCGCTAAAGTAGATGAATGGGATGAAAAAATTATGGAGTTCAATCAAAAAACCGGTCTATTGAAAGAATACGTATAGATCATGAGCAATAAATTCTTTTTTGAATGCGTTACCTGTGGTAGAATCATCGATCCTGAAGCTACCGAATATCTCTGTCCTGATTGTCGGGGAAAAGAGGAATTCGGAAAACCTCCTCTTGGTGTTCTCAAAACTCTTTACAACTACAAAGTGATCAGGTCAAAATATAAGGGAAAAGTTTTTTCCCATCTTAAAAAAACCAATTATTTAGATCTGCTCCCAATCAAAGAATTAACAAGCCTTTCCTATTTAAAAATAGGTAAAACCCCTCTTTACAGAATAGATCAAATAAAAGTTGGAAAAAAAAACTTTGAACTTTATTTAAAGGATGATTCCCAGAATCCAACCTTTTCTTACAAGGATAGGGCTTCCAATCTGGTCTCTGCCTTAGCAAGGGAAAAGGATATTAATACTATCATTACTGCATCAACTGGGAATGCCGGCTCTTCCTTGGCTGGGATTTGTGCTTCCCAGGGACAAAAAGCTTTAATCTTTACCCCCAGCAATGCCCCTAAGGCAAAATTAACCCAGATTCTAATGTACGGAGCTCTACTCATACCTGTCTCGGGAACATATGATGATGCTTTTGATCTCAGCATAAAAGCTACCGAAGAATTTGGTTGGTACAATCGTAATACCGCTTTCAATCCTTTCACGATCGAAGGGAAAAAAACAGCTGCTTTTGAGATTTTCGATCAACTTGATGAATCCATCCCTGACAGGATCTTTGTTCCGGTAGGCGATGGAGTAATTATTTCCGGTATATATAAAGGATTCGAAGACCTTTTGAGCTTGAATATCATAGAGAAAATACCTGAAATTGTAGCTGTACAATCGAGTGGTAGTAATAATCTGATCGGAAATCTGAACAATACAAAGTTTGTATCCCGAAAAAGTAATACTATTGCTGATTCGATCTCAGTAGATATACCACGCAATTTTGAAATGGCAAAGAAATTTATCCTGAGTTATGCTGGAAAAGGAATTGAGGTTACTGATCAGGAAATCCTATCAGCATCGGAGATGCTAAGCAAAAATACTGGAATTTTTGCCGAACCAGCAGCAGCAGCAGCTTATGCCGGATTCCTGAAATACAATAGTAAAAACATGATACGACCTGGTACAAAGAATGTTGTCTTGCTTACCGGTTCCGGTTTGAAAGATCTGGATTCTGTTCAGCCGGTCCTAAAAATTCCTAATGCTGTAGAACCGGATATTGTGGCTCTTAGAAAATTAAGTCTTCTTAATAAATTAATTGCCGGATAATGAGCAACAGGCAAAAATAGCAATCGAGGATCAAATGAAAAAAGTCAGAAAAGTCGATGCCATACCTAAACTGGACGGCTCTTTTAGATTTGTCGATGATTATCCAGATACTGGTATGATCCATGGTTTTCTCTACTATGCCAGGGTCGATCATGGCAGGATCAGGAAGATCATCTTACCAACTGAATTTGATCTAACCGAATTCACTATCGTAAAAGCTAATGATATACCTGGAGAAAACATCGTACCAGAACCGGAAAACGACCAACCTTTTATGGTTAAACAAGAGATCTTCCATTACGGGCAGATTATAATGGGAATCGCTCATCCAGAAAGGAAAATTGTGAAACAATTCTGCCAGCAAATTCAGATCGAATATGAAGAATTGCCTGCGATTATTGATGTTAAGGATTGCCTTGAAAACGAAAACAATGCTTTCGGTAAAGAAATAACTATTGATCACAGGAAACATGAACCGGTTGCAGAAAACTGGATTAAAACCAGCGCTGTTTATTACACTCCTCACCAGGAACAAGCTTACCTGGAAACTCAGGCTATGATAGCAGAATTCGATCCCGATCAGAAATCAATGTTCATCCGCGGTACAATGCAATGTCCTTACTTTGTTAAAGCAGCTGTGGAATCGATCATGGGTAACAAGATCAACAAAGTTGTCGTTGAAACTTCGGAAGGGATAGGTGGTGCCTTTGGGGGTAAGGAAGACTTTCCAAATATTATCGCTGGGATCACAGCTCTTCTGTCTTTTAAAAGTGGGAAAACTGTCAAAACTGTTATGGACAGAAGTGACGATATAGCTATTACTACCAAAAGACATCCTTCCCGGATCGAAATAGAAAGCTGGACCGATCCGAAATCCAGAAGAATAAAAAAAATTAATATTGATTATCGACTAGATGCAGGTGCTTACCAAACCCTTTCTCCGGTTGTTCTCGCCCGTGGTGTACTTCATTCCTATGGGGCCTATCACCTGGAGGATGCATATATAAAGGGTCGTCTGTTTCGCAGTAACACTCCTTCCAATGGGGCATTCAGAGGATTTGGTGCCCCCCAGGCTTTCTTCGGAATAGAATCACATATAGAAGATATAGCAACTAAACTGAAAATCGATCCCGCTGAATTTCGCACGATAAACTTACTTAAACCAGGGAATCGGATGCCATCTAATCAAGTCATCAAAGAAGATAGTTTAGAAAAATGCCTGGAACTTGTCCTAAAAAAATCAAACTACAAAATTAGAAAATCCGAGTATGAAGAATTCAACAAAACAAATCCCGATAAAAAGGGAATCGGCACAGCTATTTGTTTCCATGGTGGAGGATACACCGGCAACGGGGAAAAAGTATTGAAATCAGAAGTTAAACTCTTGATTGATTCAGATGAGATTGTCAGGATATTTGTGGCAAATACCGACATGGGTCAGGGAGCTTACACAACCCTGGCTCAAATGGTAAGCGAAGGACTGGATCATCCCCTGGAAAAAACTATCACTCAGGTACCAAATACATCCCTGGCTCCTGATAGCGGACCGACTGTTGCTTCCCGTACGATCTATATAGTCGGTAATCTGCTGAAAGAACTAGCGGAAGAGATTAAAAGTAATCTTCAGGGAAGCTCTTTATCAGAACATATCAGACACAATCCTCAAGCCTATCCACAAGAATATCATCGGACCTTTACCCCCGATCCCTCCATCAGTTTTGATGAAGAGACCTATCAAGGAGTTGGTTACAAGGATTATTCATGGGCAGCTTGTGTTACTGAGGTTTATTATCATGCTTCCACTTACCAGCTAGAAGTAACCAAGATCTGGAATGTACTTGAGATCGGTAAACCGGTAAATCTAGGTATTGCCGAGGGACAGGTCCAGGGAGGTAACATCCAGGCTCTAGGATATGCCCTATCGGAATTCTTCTATAAAAGAAACCATGGTAGAATGCATGGTTTCACTGATTACAGCCTGCCAACAACCTTTGATATTCCCGAAATCGATATTGAATTCATCAATACGGAAAGTGATCTAGCCAAAGGGCTTGGAGAGATACCCATGAATTATCCGGCAGCTGCTATCAGAAACGCTCTTGCCCATGCTATGGGTATTCATCTTTCCGAAATACCTTTGATCCCGGAGAGGATCTATTCATTCCTCAAGGAGCGATCATGAAAATTTCATTTAATCTAAATGGAAAAGATATCAGCTTGGAAACCGATCCTATGCGCCGATTACTGGATATAATCCGGGAAGATCTGGGACTTAAAGGAACCAAGGAGAGTTGTGGAGAAGGAGAATGTGGAGCTTGCACAATCCTGCTGGACGGAAAACCTGTTACGAGTTGCATTGTCAACGCTATCCATGCCGAAGGAAAAAAAATCCAGACCGTAGAAGCAATTGCCCAAACCCTGGAAGGTAAACTTTTGATCGAATGTTTTGATGAAGCAAATGCTGTTCAATGTGGTTTCTGTTTTCCAGGTTTCTTGGTAGCAGCATATTATTATCTAATTTCCGATGGTGAACCGGAACTGAAAAAAATTAAAAACGCCCTCAGCGGAAATATCTGTCGTTGTACGGGCTATACTAAGATCTTCGAAGCCGTTATAAATGCCTGCCATCGCAAGAATGAAATCAGGGGGTAACTAGATGAAATTCTATAAACCAACTTCCCTGCCTTCGCTATTTCAATTTATCGAAACTGTAGAGAATAAAAAATATTTTCTGGCTGGTGGTACTGATATCAATGTTCAGATAAAAAACGGTATGATCAAGGATGGTACGGTAATCTTCATCAATCATCTTCAGGAACTTAAAGGGATCAGGAAGGTAAACAACGATATAATAATAGGTGCTTTAACTTCATATCAGGATATTCTTAAATCCGATTTGATAAAATCTCATCTTCCCTGGTTTGGAAAGTCCTTGCGTTTCTTTGCTTCTCCCCAGTTACAGAGCATGGCTACGATCGGTGGCAACATTGCCAATGGTTCCCCAACAGCTGATGTTCTACCTCTTCTTCTGGTCCTGGACGCCAGATTAAAAATTATGGCTAAATCAAAAATCCGGGAAGTCCCCTGCAACGAATTTTTCACTGGTTACAAAAAGAATATTCTGAAAAGGAATGAATTGATCGGGGCAGTTATGATCCCTATGAATGCTGAACAGGATTATCAGATCTACTACAATAAAGTTGCTTCCCGTAGAGCTCTTACCATTGCCAAACTTGCTTTAGCAGGCATGATGAAGATAAAAGGTGGTAAGATAGAACAGATCAAACTGGGAGCAGGTGCACTGAATGAATATCCCCGCCGCCTGAAATCAGTGGAAGAATACTTGACTGGCAAACAAATAGATCGGATAGAGGTGCTCGGGATAGAAGACATTTTGAAATCTGAGATTACTCCCATCAGTGATCTGCGCTCCGAAAAGGAATACCGTTTTCAGGTTACACTCAATCTGATAATTGATTTCATAAATGCTCAGAAAAACAATTAAAAAAAAGCATAACCCCTAAAAAAGAACTATGCTTTTAAAAAAAAATATTTGTTTAGATCAGTATTTCATTGTGCATATAATGAGCCATTTCGATAGTGGCATAGAGTTGACGTTCCTCAAAAGGTTTTAAGAGAAACCCAAAAGGCGCTGTTTCGAAGGCTCGACGCATGGTTTTTTCGTCTGAATAGGCAGTGAGATAAACAACTGGAATCCCAAAACGATCGTTTATATAGTGAGCAGTTTCGATCCCATCCATACTACCGGCCAGCATAATATCCAGCAAAACCACATCGGGTCTAAGTTCCTCGATCTTATTGATGGTATCACAACCATTGGTGACAATAGCAACAACTTCATGACCATATTTCTGCAGACTTGATTTTATATCTTCGGCAACGATCAATTCGTCTTCCGTAATCAAAACTTTTGCCATCTTTTCCTCTACTGCTTTCAAAAGCTAAAAAATAAAAAATCATCCAGATTAAACCTATCTGTATGAATTTTAAAAAGTTTGGCAAGTTGTCAATAAGATATTTGTGATTTTTTAGACAAAAGTTAAAATTTTTATTCCTTTTTGCCTACCCCTACCAAGATCGGGCAAGTCTTCTCAAGATTTAAAGGTAAAGGCTCAAATCCATCATAACGCCAGGCTGGAAGACAGACATAACCGGGAGGAACAATGGAGAAATCCTTTAAAAAACTTCTGATCTTGCTTTGGGACCGAAAGTAAAGAGGAACTAATGCCTGATCTTGATATTTCAAGCATTTCTGTTTTGTCCATTTATCAAGCTCATCAATGGAAATATGGGTTAATACCATCATGCTATGATTAGCAATTATCTGCCGGAAGATCCTGATTATACGGAATGCTTTTTCATCACTTGCTATACGTTCCAAATAAGAAAGCATAACGACGGCCACCGGCTGACGGAAATCAAAGAAGTTTACTAAGCCGGCATTGTTGAGGATTTGATAAGGATTGGAAATGTTAGCAGAAAACGCTTTGGCATTAACTTTCTCCCGGAATGAATAACGACAATGAGCAACGGTTATCGGATCGGAATCAACATAGACCACCCTTACTTCAGGATTGATCGAGTTTACGATCTGGTAGAGACCATAACCATTTGTCAACCCAGAACCTATATCCAGTATCTGAGTAATTCCCTCCCCGATAATATATTCCACAACCCGCTCCAGGAACTCTCGGTAAGATCTGATCAACTTAGGTAATTCGGGAAAAACGTGCTCCAGTTGATGGCACCTGCGGCGATCGATCTCGAAATTGTGGTATCCACCCAACCAGTAATCATACATTCTTGATTGATTTGCTTCATCCTGCAAGACATCCTTTTTTAAAAAATTTCTGAAACCCATTGCTTCCTCCTGCATGTCTGAATACAAATTTTATGCCAAATTCGAAATTGTGATTCTTAAAATTGAAATATCGAAGGATATCTTTGTATTAATGGTAATTACGTTATTATGAGTTTTTTTAATTTTCTAAAATATATTCAAAAATATTATTTTTTTGAGACATATTTGTCACACTTTTTGCCAATTATGTCAAATATCAAATATATTATATTTTTCAAGTTTACGATATAGTTGTCTTTTACTGATACCCAATTTTCTTGCCGATTCTGATTTGTTACCCTTACAAAAGTTTAAAGCTGTTTTTATTGTTTGCAATTCAACTTTTTCCAGTCTTTTTGATAGTTCAAGATCATCATATTGTTCATTGGAGTTTGTGATTATATGAAATTCTAATTCTTTGGGTTGAATGTAATCAGTTTTTGCTAAAAGTACGGCTCGGGTGATAACATTTCTCATTTCCCTAATATTGCCAGGCCAACGGTAATCAAAAATCTTCATTAAAGCCTTATCTGATAAGCCCTTGATCTTTTTTTTAAACTTTTTATTTGCTTCCGTAATAAAATACTTAGTCAATATTGGAATATCGTCAATCCTTTCTTTGAGTGTAGGTATGTTGATCTTAAATTCACATAAGCGATAAAATAGATCATCCCTGAAGTTTCCCGAACCTACTTTCTCGATTATTTCCCTATTAGATGCTACGATCAATCTAACATCAACTTTAATTGGATTCTTACTACCCAATCTTACTTGGGATCTTTCTTCCAAGACTCTAAGAAATTTTGCCTGTAGTCCTAGAGGAAGATTATTAATTTCATCTAAGAAAAGAGTACCCTGATCGGCTAACTCGAACTTGCCTTTCCTGCTCCTAAAAGCTCCTGTAAAAGCTCCTTTTTCGTAACCAAAAAGTTCACTTTCAAACAAAGATTCTGGAATTGCTCCACAATCTACTGCGATAAAAGGTTTTTTACTTCTTTCACTTTTACGGTGGATCAACTTTGCTATCCATTCTTTACCAGTCCCGGTTTTGCCTTCCAGTAAAACAGTGATGTCGGTTGGCGCTACGACATCTACCATTTCCAATACTTTTTTAATAGCTGAACTTTCTCCCATAGAATTTTTAAGATCACTATATTCAAAAAGCTTTTTCTGGAGTCTTTTAACTTCTTTTCTGAGTGATAACTTCTCGAATGCTTTTTCCAAAACCAATAATAACTCATCATTATCAAAGGGTTTGGTTAAATAATCATAAGCACCCATTTTCATTGCTTGTACTGCATGTTTAATATTTCCATGAGCAGTTAACATTATTATCATTACCTCATTTTGGATCGATTTCAGTTTTTCAAGTACTTCAAAACCATTAATGTCAGGTAATCTGAAGTCAAGAATCACAAGATCGGGTTTTTCCATTTCAAAATATTTAATTGCCATATTCCCATCTTCAGCACAAATAACTTTATAACCCGACGTTAATAGGATTTTACTCAGGATGTTTTGTAAATCTTTTTCGTCATCGACTAATAGAATTTTCTTATTCAAACTTGCTCCCATTTGTTAGTAGGAAAAATTAGAGTGAATATTGTCCCAATCTTATATCTGGAAAACACTTTTACTTTTCCGGAATGAGCTTGCATTATTTCAAACACAGAACTCAGACCTAAACCGGTTCCTGTTTTTTTGGTTGTAAAAAAGGGATCAAAAACATTAGGTACATATCCAGGTTTTATTCCCGTTCCGTTATCAGCAATTCGTATATATAATTTATTATTAGCTTTAGCGAGATTTATAAATATACATCCTCCATCCAGAATAGCATCAAAAGAATTCATAAACAGGTTAAGGAAGAGACTTTCTATTTGAGATTCATCGAAAACTACATCAGGAAGTTGATCAGGAATATTTTGTTTAAGAACGATTCTATGATCCAGAAGTTTTCTCCTCATGATTTTACATATTTTATTGATAACTCTAGCCAGTGAATCCTTTTTGAATTCCGGATTTTTGGGTTTGGCAAATTCCAGCATACAACCTATAGTATCGTTAATTTTTTCTGCTGATTTAACAAAAATATCTGTCAGTTCAGAAAGCTCATCACTACTTTCTTTATATTTCAGATCAAGATATTGAGCAGTTGTCTTAATGATAGCGATCGGATTCCTTATTTCATGGGCTATCCCGGATGATATCTCACCAATTCCAGCCAACCTTTCATTCCTGATCAATTGCTTTGAGATCTGTTCTTTTTGTTTTATCTCTTTTCTAAGATCTTTATTAACTTGCCTTAATTCCTTTGTTCTTTCTATAATTCTATTTTCCAATTCAGCTTGCGAATCCATAAGATCAATTTCTGCTTGTTCCCTTATTTTGATCTGATTTTTGAGAGCCTTATTAGTTTTGTGCTTTTGCTGATAATGAAAATATATTATTGTCCCAATTATTAAGAAAATCAAAGCAATTGAAATAAGAAGCATATGAATATATTTCTCCTTATCTATCTGTAGTTGTTTTATCTCCAAATTTCTATTCAAGAGTTCGATCTCTTTTTCATTTTGTTCAGTTTCATACTTGATCTGCAATTCTGCAATCTTATTAGCGCTTTCTAAGGAGAAAATGCTATCTTTTTTTGATATAAGTTTCTTATTTATATTATAAGCTTCTTTATAATCTTGGTTTTTTAAATAAATCTTATCTAATTTATCATAAATATTTGTAATCCATCTGAATTGTCCTATTTTGTCAGCTATATCTAATGCTTTTAAATAATATTGCTTTGAATTTTCTATAATTCCTCTTTTATATTGAATACGTCCTAAGTTCATAAGAGAACTTGAAATAATGTTATTATTACCTATAAAATATCTAATTTTTAATGTTAATTTATTATAGTAAAAAGACTTTTTGTAAGAAGATTTTAATTCGTATATGTATGCTAAATTATTTATAGCTTGAGATATTCCATAATAATCATTAAGACTATTATAAATATTTAGCGAATAATAAACCATTATTAAAGCTTTTTCAAAATCTTCAGTTAATGTATATATTACACTTAAATTATTACAACTTTTAGCTAAATTTTTTATATTTTTTTTTCTTATATTTTCAAAAATGGCTTTATATAAATATAATAAAGAAAGTTCTTTTTCTCCTGTATCATAATAAATATATCCTAAATCATCATATGGATTGTAATATTTATTAGTATAATCATATTTAATATAATAGAAATGTGCAATATTAAAACAATTTATAGCTTCATCATAATTTTTCTGAAACTTATATAACATTCCTAATTTTGAATATAAGTATACTATATTTTCGTCTGTTGCGTTTTCATAGATTTTTAATGCTTCAAAAAAGTTCTCCAGAGCTTTATCAAATTTAAATAGTGCTAAGTAAGAGTTTCCTATACAAGTATGTATAAAAGCTTCATTTTTAAAATCTTGATTTTCAGAGTAAACTTTTAATAGTTTTTCATAATTATTTATACTTTCATAAAAATCACCTTTTAGTGTTAAGCTTTGGCTAATTAACTTCTGTGAAATGCAACTAAAATAATAATTACTCAATTTTTCACTTAATTTATACGCTTTCATAGAATATATATTCATGTTATTTATATTTCGATTTCTATTATAATTTGCTAATTGAATTAAAATATTAATTCTATTAAAATCATTATAAGTTTTATTGTAAATATCTTCAATTACTAATAAATTATTAACACCGCATAAATTATTTACAAAAAAATTAATGCTAATAAAGAATAAAAAAATCCATGTTTTCTTAATTATTTCAACCATAATTTGAGTTTTTACCTATTTCATTAAAACATAAATAGAGTGATATAATTTTAATGTTCTTGTTCATTTGATTTTAACAATCATAAATAAGTCCAGAAAAAAATTAAATTTATATCTGCTTTTAGCTTTATCTATCTATCAACAATAATAATTAATCACTTTCATCATTATCCTTGACAGCGTTTCGCACCCCAAAATATTTGGCAGTTGTCCCGATCAAAGACAGTTAGATTTTAAGGAGACAGAATGAGAACAGAGATACCCAAGGCGGGTGAGATCAAACAGGAATGGTACCTGGTTGATGCTAAGAATAAGGTCCTGGGCAGGTTGGCGACTAGGATCGCCACAATACTGCGCGGAAAGAATAAACCCTATTTCAGCCCTCATCTGGACACAGGTGATTTTGTGATAGTAATCAATGCCGAAAAGATTAAACTGACAGGCAACAAAAGCATACAAAAGATTTACGCGCGTTACAGCGGTTACCCCGGTGGTTTATCTAAGGTTCCGTTCAAACGGATGCAGGAACAAAAACCCGAAGAAATAATAATTCATGCTGTTAAAGGCATGCTGCCCAAGAATAATCTGGGTAGAAATCTACTAAAAAAACTCAAAGTCTATACCGGCAGTGAGCATCCTCATCAAGCTCAGAAGCCGATAACTCTTTCCCTGGATAAATAGGAGGATTTTTAATGCAGTATTTTGATGCAGTTGGGAGAAGGAAAAATGCCATTGCCAGGGTACGCCTCACTCCCGGTACCGGCAAAAGAATAGCTAACCAAAGACCTATCAAAAAATATCTCGCTCGCGAGAGCCTGGAAATGATCGTAGAACAACCCCTGAAGCTGGTCGAATTGTCCGATAAAGTCGATATAAACGTAAATGTAACCGGTGGCGGGCTTTCCGGTCAGGCAGGAGCAATAAGATTGGGTATAGCCAGGGCTCTTACCAAATATGATGAAGAACTGAGACCAAAACTAAAGAAAAAAGGATTTCTTACCCGAGATCCCCGCATGGTAGAAAGGAAAAAACCCGGACAACCCAAAGCAAGAAAGAGATTCCAGTTCTCGAAACGTTAAAAAAACAATCTGTTCCTTTCTCAATACGCAGCGGTGTCTGGTAGTTGCCAGATTGGAGCGTACGGACAGGAGAACAGAAAGAAAATAACCGTATAAGGAGAAATCAATGTCAGTTGTAACTATGAAACAACTTTTGGAGAGCGGAGTTCACTTCGGTCATCAGACTCATAAGTGGAATCCCAAGATGGATAAATACATATTCATCAAAAGAAACGGTATCCACATTCTTGATCTTAAACAAACCCTGGATGCTGTGAATGAAGCTTATATGTTTATCAAAGAAGTGGTCAGCAAGGGTGATAACATACTGATGGTTGGAACCAAAAAACAGGCCAAGGAAGCAATTGAGAATGCTGCTAAGAAATGTGGTGCCTTTTATGTCAGTAATCGCTGGTACGGAGGTATGCTTACTAATATGCGTACTATCCGTCGTAGTATCGAGAAACTAGATGAATATGAAAGAATAGTTGAAGACGGTACCATTAACAGCTTTACCAAGCTGGAAGCCACAAAGAAAAAGCGAAATTATGACAAAATCCTCAGTGCCCTGGAAGGGATAAGAGAAATGGATAAACTTCCCGGAGCTGTTTTCATCGTAGATATTATCAAAGAAAGTATTGCTCTGAAGGAAGCTATTAAATTGAATATCCCCATAGTCGCTATGGTAGATACTAATGCAGACCCGGATCTGGTTAATTATGTTATCCCGGCTAATGACGATGCTATTAGAGCTATCCACCTGATCACAGATATTATTGCTACTGCTGTAATAGATGGAAGGCAAACTATGCTGGAAGGAGCTGACGAAGAAGAAATTGTAAAAGAGCAAACTGAGGAAAACAGTGAGGAAAAAACTGAAAAACCGGTTAAAAAGAAAGAAAAAGATACTAAAGATGAAAAAGTGATTGAGACAAAAGCTGCTACTAAGAAAAAAGATATCGAAAAAAAGACTAAGAAACCCCAAGAAAGTCCAGAAGAGGTCAAAGAAAAAGTGGTTAAACCTAAAAAGAAAGCTCCTAAGACAGAGAAAAAAACCGATACAACCAAAGAAAAAAAGGTGGAGAAAAAAACTGATAAAAAAGTCACCTCTAAACCTACTTCAAAAACCTCCAAATCTAAAAAAGAAGCAGTAAAAAAATCAGAACCGGAAGCTGGAAAAGCTAACGAAAAAAAATAATTCTCAGGAGTTCAGAATGGAAATCACGGCTAAAACCGTAATGGAATTAAGAAAAAAAACCGGTGCTGGAATGATGGATTGCAAAAAAGCCCTCAAGCAAACCGAAGGTGATATCGAAGAAGCAATTACTTACTTAAGAGAAAAAGGCATCAGTAAAGCAGCTAAAAAAGCGGAAAGAGTAGCCGCGGAAGGTGTTATTTTTTCAGCTGTGTCTACTGATCATAAAACCGGTGCCATGCTCGAATTTAATTCAGAAACCGATTTCGCAGCCAAGAATAAAGAATTCATCTCTCTGGGTGAAAAAGTTTGCCAAAAAGTATTGAATGAGGATATCAGCAATCTGGATCAACTAATCGAAGCAAAACTTGAAGGCAAGAAAATTCAGGAGTCAATTACCGAACTCATTGCCAAGATCGGGGAAAACATGAAAATACGACGGTTTGTAAGAGCTCAGGCCAACGGTTTTGTCTGTTCCTATCTCCATATGGGGGGCAAAATTGGGGTTCTGCTGGTTGTTGAAGATCAATATTCCGAAGCTAATTATAAAAAAGCAAAAGATGTTGCCATGCAGATCGCAGCTATGGATCCGGCATACATAGACAGATCAGAGGTAACCGAGGATGACCTGGAAAAGGAAAAATCGATTATCAGAGTACAGCTTGTGGAAGAAGGGAAACCAGAGAATATAATCGACAAGATCCTCATTGGCAAAATGAATAAATTCTATGAAGAGAACTGCCTTCTCCAGCAGA
>Ga0272442_10001061_pt1 | contig 42408 bp, 34 predicted proteins | sample SSMForm2O_FD_200262 | JGI IMG/M metagenome (GOLD analysis project Ga0272442, IMG submission 200262) | Marine sediment archaeal communities from Little Sippewissett salt marsh, Falmouth, MA, United States - SSM-Form-2O | ecosystem: Environmental > Aquatic > Marine > Wetlands > Sediment ...
CAGGCTGAGCAGGAAGTCGGCGGCCGGGCTGGGGAAGCGGAACACCGCGCCCTCGATGGTGGCCGCGGTCACCAGGTCGTCGGCGATCACCGTGACGTTGCCGGCGCGGCGCGACGAGGAGCCGCTCCCGCCGGAGCCGCAGGCCGCGAGGAGCAGGGCCGCGAGCAGGGGCGCGCATGCGAATGGCTTGCGAGCATTCATGGAATCCTCCCCGATTCACTCAACAATCGGGCATTGGCCCGTGAAGGTCAAGTGACGACCGCTCCCGGGCTAGGGGCAGGTCGCGTTGTCGTCGTTGCCCGAGATCGTGGACGTGCCCGACCCGCCGCTGTGGGCGCGGGCCCACAGCTCCTCGGCCTCGCAGGTCGGCAGCTTGGGGTTGTCGACGACGTACAGGTTTTCGCCGAGCTGGGTCAGCCCGGAGAGCCCGGCCAGCGACTGCAGCTCCGGATTGCTGAACAGATCGAGATCGCCGCCGATCGAGTCCAGGCTCTCGAGCCCGTCCAGCCCGACCAGTCCGGCGTTGTTTCTGATGTTGACCGAGCCGACCGAGGTGAGGCTGTCCGCGCCTTCGAGATCCTCCAGCACGCCGTTGCCCGAGATCTCGAGATATACCGTGCTGTCGAGCGCGAGACCGGAGAGATCGACCAGCGAGTCATTGTTCTCGACGATGAAGCCGGGCTCGGCCACCGGCCCCCCGCCCTCGCCGGGCACGTCCGTCAGCGCGCCGAGGCCGGTCAGGTCGAGCAGGCCGGCGTTGCCCTTGACCTTCAGCGTGGTGCGCGCCTGCTCCAGGTTGTCCAGGCCGGTGAGCGAGGCGAGCCGCAGGTTGTCCTCGATCACCAGCTCGCCGGAGACGTAGGTCAGCACCTCGAGACCGGTCAGGTCCGTGAGCCTGGGATTGCCCTTGATGTAGATGTCGGACACCGTGTTCGCGAGGCAGTCGCCGAGATCGGAGATGTCCGACAGCATGTTGTTCTGGACGATGCGCAGCTCGTCGTCGAACTCGGCCAGGCTGTCCATCCCGCTCAGGCTGGCCAGCGCCCCGTTGTTCGAGATCTGGATCTTCTCGACGAGTTCGAGCGCTCCGAGGTGGCTCAGATCGGTCAGGCCGTCGTTGTCGTTGATCACCAGCTCGCTGCGCAGCGTGTCACTGGTCTTGCCGATGTAGCGCAGGCCGTCGAGTCCGGCGAGGCTGGTCATCGCGTCGTTGTCCTCGATTTGGCAGTTGCGGACCACCATATCGAGATGCTCCAGACCGGTGAGCGAGGTCAGGCCGCTGTTGTCGGAGATGGTCAGGTTGCCGCCGACATAGTGCAGGTTGGCCAGGCCCGAAAGGTCGGTCGGGTTCGGGTTGGACGAGATCTTGGTGTTGCCCATCACGCAGAGCAGGGACTCGAGGCCGGAGAGGTCGGGCAGGTCGGTGTTGTGGATCGTCAGGCTGCCGCCGATCTGGGTGATGCCGGCGATGTTGGCGATGTCGGCCGCGGTGCGGATCGTCACGTTGCCCGAGCGGCCCCTGTCGCCGCAACCGCTCGAACCGGTGCTGGTGCCGGTATCGGTGCTGGTGTCGGTGTCGGTGTCGGTGTCGGTGTCGGTGTCACCGCTGCCGTGGCATTCGGCGCCGTCCGCATTCATCACGCAGCTCTGGCCGTTCGCGGCACAATCCTCCATCGTGACCCAGGCGCCGCTGGTGCAGACCTGGAGGAAGCGCCTGGCCTGGCACCGCGAGTCGAGCTCCTCGCACTCGGCTCCGCCGCTCTCCCCGCCGCATGCGGTGAGGAGCAGCGAGCAGGACAGGATCGCGAGAAGGAAGGGCTTGCCTGTACTCATGAATCCTCTCCTGGGGCTAGGGACAGGTCGCGTTGTCGTCGTTGCCCGAGATCGTGGCCGTGCCCGATCCGCCGCTGTGGACGCGCGACCACAGCTCCTCGACCTCGCAGGTCGGCAGCTTGACGTTGTCGCGGACGTTGAGGTTGCTGCCGAGGTAGGTCAGCCCGGAGAGCCCGTCCAGCGACAGCAGCTCCGGGTTGGCCCAGAGGGTCAGGTCGCGGGCGATCGAGTCCAGGCTCTCGAGCCCGTCGAGCCCGGCCAGCGCGTCGTTCGAGCTGATGTCCACGCTCATCGAGACCTGCGTCAGGCTGGAGAGGGCGCTCAGGTCGGTCAGCACCGGGTTGCTCTTGATCAGCAGCCGTTCGCCCACGGCTGTCAGGCCGTCGAGGCCGTCCATTGACAGCAGCGCCCCGTTGTTCGCGACCTCGACGTCTGCCATCGCCGTGGTCAGCGACTCCAGTCCGGTGAGATCGAGCAGCACGTCGTTGTGTACCAGCTTGAGCAGGTAGCACGTGCCCACGCCGGAGAGAGCCCCGAGGTCGTCCAGCATGGGATTGTCGTGGATCAGCAGCTCCTCGAGGTTCGAGCCGAGCACGTTCTGGATGCCGTCGAGCGAGGTGAGCACGTCGTTGTGGGCCACGGCCAGGCCGCCGGAGAAGCCGGTCAGGCCGTCCAGCCCGTCGAGGCTGGTCAGCGTGGCGTTGTGCTCCACCACGATGGCCCAGGCGTTGCTCACGGAACCCAGGCCGGAGAGGTCGGCCAGCGCGTCGTTGTTGTAGATGCTGACCATGCCGACCGAGGTGAGGTTCTCCGAGCCGGCGAGGCTGGTCAGCGAATCGTTGCCCGTGATGTCGAATATCGCCGTGCTCTGAAGTCCAAGACCTGAGAGATCCACCATCGCGTCATTGTTCTCGACGATGAAGCCGATCTCGGTCACCGGACCGCCGCCCTCGCCGGGTACGTTCGTCAGCGTGCCGAGGCCGGTCAGGTCGAGCAGCCCGGTGTTCTCCTTGATCTTGAATGACGTGGTCACCCGCTGCAGGTTGTCCAGCCCGCTCAGCCCGACGAGCGCGTTGCTGTTCTCGATCACCAGCTCGCCGTCCACGGTCGTGACTCCCTCGAGTCCGGTTAGGCTCGGGAGCCTGGTGTTGCTCACGAGGAAGATGTCGCTGATCGTGCTCGCGATGTTGCCCGAGAGATCGGCGATGCTCGTCAGCGAGGTGTTCTGGACGATGCGCAGCTCGTCGCTGTAGTCGACCAGGCTGTCCATCCCGGCCAGGCTGGCCAGCGCATCGTTGTTCGAGATCTGGATCTTCTCGACGAACTCGAGTGCTCCGAGGTGGCTCAGGTCGGTCAGGCCGTCGTTGTCGTTGATCGCTATCTCGCTGCGCAGGGTGTCGCCGGACTCGCCGACGTAGCGCAGGCCGTCGAGTCCGGCGAGGCTGGTCAGGCCGTCGTTGTCGTCGATATTGAAGTTGCGGTACACCATGTCCAGGTGCTCCAGGCCGCCGAGCGAGGTCAGGCCGTTGTTGTCCGAGATGGTCAGGTTGCCGCCGACGTAGCGCAGGTTGTCCAGGCCCGACAGGTCTGTCGGGTTCGGGTTGGACGAGATCGTGAGGTTGCCCATCACGCAGAGCAGGGACTCGAGGCCGGTCAGGTCGGGCAGGTCGGTCTTGTGGATCGTCAGGCGACCGCCGATCTGGGTGATGCCGGCCAGGTCGGCGATGTCGGCCGCGGTCCTCACGATCACGTCGCCCGAGCGGCCGCTGTCGCCGCAGCCGCTCGGACCGGTGCCGGTGTCGGTATCGGTATCGGTATCGGTGTCGGTGTCGGTGTCGGTGTCGGTGTCGGTATCGGTGTCGGTGTCGGTATCGGTGTCGGTGTCGGTGTCGGTGTCGCTATCGGTGTCGCTATCGGTGTCGGCGTCGGTGTCGCTGTCCGTGTCGCCGCCGCCCCGGCACTCGGCCCCGTCCCGATCCCAGACACAGCTCTGGCCGGTCTCCGCGCAATCGGCCACGGTGATCCAGGCGCCGCCGGTACAGGCCTGGAGGAAGCGCCTGGCCTGGCACCGGGTGTCGAGCTCCACGCATTCGGCGCCGCCGCCCTCTGCGCCGCAGCCGGCGAGGAGCAGGACGAGAAGCCAGGATGCGTTCTTGACCAGCTTGCTGGCGTTCATGGTCTCCCCCCCCCTGCAGTAGAACAAGGATCGGAGATCCGAGCGAAAAGGTCAAGAACCGACAAACCGCGTGAGTCGATCAGGCCTCGGCCTTGGTCTTGAAATCCTTGCCGATCCAGCCCTTGGCCAGCACCAGCATCACCGTCGAGGAGATGGCGATGCAGGCGAAGATCAGCCACATGAACTCGGTGTTCTGTTCGCCTTCGGGTGGACAATAGCGGCCGATCATCCAGCCCGAGTAGAGCCAGGGTACGATCATCTTGGTCAGGAACCACGGTAGCTGGGCCACGCCCATGTACATTCCGGTGCGGCCCTCGGGCGCGATCTCGGCCGCGTACTGCAGGAAGCGCGGCTGCCACATCGCCTCGCCCACGGTCATGATCAGGATGTACGGGAACAGCGTCCACCAATACGGTCCGATGGCCAGCAGGAAGGCCGGCGCGGCCATGATCAGCGTGCCCCAGATCATCATGTTGTAGACCCTGGCCTTCTGCGTGATCGCCGCGATCATCGGCGCCAGCACGAAGATCAGGATCGGGTTGAGGTTGGCCGGGATCTCGAAGTACTCGCCGATCCAGCCCTCGTAGGACCGCTCGATGTACTGCGGCAGGATCAGCCAGTTGTAGGTGAACAGGGTCTGCACAGGGATCAGACAGAAGATGAAGAAGAAGAACTTGCCGTCGGCGAGTGGGTGCTTGGCCAGCCAGCGGCCCGAGGCCGGGATCAACGCGGCGACGGTCCACCCCGCGGCCAACACACCCATCACCACATAGCTCCAGGGCTCACCCACGGTGACGTACACGCCGCCCAGCACCGCCAACACTAACAGCCACATGTGCACCGGGACGAAACCAGAGCTCGCCGCCTCGGCAGCCGCAGCGCTCTCGGCTTTGGCCGCAGCCTCTGCCTTCTGCTCCTCGGATTTACCCGCCTCCTCCTCGGCATTGATCTGTTCGGTCTCTTCCTTGGCCTGGGTGATCGCCTTCTTCACCGTGGCGCGGGTCAGGATCAGCAGCGTGAACACCAGGGCCAGCACCGTGGCTGCGGTGTAGAACCAGTACGTCCCTGTGATGCCCAGGCCGAGGAAGTCGTCGTCGCGGAGCAGGAAGGCGAAGCTGGGCAGCCAGCCGCCGAGGTTCATCAGCGCGTACAGCATGGCAAAGCCCATGGCCGCGGTCTTGGGCGTAGTGAACTGCCTGACCGCGGTGTAAGCGGCCGGTTGGTACATGCCGTACCCGATGACCACCAGCAGAATGCCGCCCATGGTCACCAGGTGCAGCGGCGACCACAAGCCTTCGGGCGTTGGCTCCAGGCCCATCACAGTCGGCGCAGCCGAGATCAGCAGGCGGCCGCTGAGCAGCAGGAAGAACGCCGCGATCAGCGCGAGGCGCACTCCCTTCTTGTCCGCGATGAAGCCGAGAAAGAACATCGCGATGGTGATCCCGGCGGTGAGCACCATCACCATGTTGTGCGAGTACCCGTCGCGGATCTCCTGGGACTCGATGCCCTGGAAGATGAAGCCCGAGAAGTGCATCGCCAGGTAGCCCAGCATGCCGAAGTAGACCATCCCCTCGAGCACGTACGCGAGGTTGATGCCCCACAACGCGCGCGGCGCGTGGATCAGATCGACAAAGGGCTGCGTGATCTCCTGGAACGGGCTCTGCTTCTTCTCGGTCCTGACTTCTTCGCTCATGGCGTGTCCTCTCTGGATTGCCGGATCGCGGCCTGCATAGCACAGCCGCGGGAGTCGTCCAAGGGATTATCGGGTGTGGGGGTTCAGGGCAGCGCAGCGGCCGCGATCAGCGCTCGCTCGGACGTGCCCAGCTGGCGCCACTTGATCCGCTCCACGGCCACGCCGGGGTACGACGGGCCGAGGTCCAGCGACTTGCGCGCGTCCTCGATCGAGAAGTAGATCACCCGGTCCGCGCCCAGGTACGCCTGCTCCGGCGTGCCCACGTCCACGACGATGCGCGAGAGCTGCGCCAGGGGAACGCGCGATCCGTCGGGCGCGGGCAGCGTGAAGCGGGTGAGCACCTTGCCCGGCTCCGGATCTCCCGCCGGTCGCAAGATCACGCGAGCCCGGGACGAGGACGCGGGGAAGATCCGGCCGTCGAGGGCCAGCATCGTCTCCTCGCGGACGATCGCCGGGTCGAGGCCGAGTCCCGCGATCCGCTCGGGCTCGGTCACGGCCACCACGTGCGGCGGACCCTGGACCGGGGGCAGGGGAGGGCCGAGCCCGGGATTGATCTCGGCGATCTGGCGCGCCACGGCCTCCACCGCATCGGCCTCTCGGCCTCGCACACGGATCAGCTCGCCGAAGCCCAGCGGACTCTCGGCGCCAGCCAGGTCGCGGAAGGGCGCGAAGCGCACGTGCACGTCCGGCAGCTCACGCAGGCGGGCCACCAGCTGCTTCAGCTCCTTCTCGCCGATCCGGCCGAAGAGCAGCAAGGATCGGTCCTTGAGCGTGACCGCCAGGGCCTCGAGGCCCTCCAGGCCGAAGAGGCGCTTCTCGGCCTCGCCGGCGAGTTTCATCGCCTGCTCGATGCCCGCACCGGGCGGCAGCACAAGCGCGGCCACGAAGGGCACCACCCCGCCGCGCGGGATCAGCTCGAGCGGCGAGACCTGGATCGCGAACTCGCGGAGCAGCGTGCCCAGGTCCGCGGCCAGATCGCCGACGGCGGCGCGGATCGCGTTCGGATCGGCACCGGCCTCGGCGCGACAGAGCATCAGCACCGCGGGCCGGCCGTCGTAGCGGGCGAAGCCGCGCGGCGCGATCGTGCGCGGCCGGATCGTGGCCAGCGCGTCGAGCTTGCGCTCGCCCTCGGAGGTCTCCAGTCGCTCGTCGAGCAGCGCGCGGGCCAGATCGCCGGCCAAGAGGTCCGGCTCGATCCGGCCCAGGACCAGGTCGATGCCGCTCACCAGTTCGGCGAGGCGCAGGCTGGCGCCGGCCAGCTTGTCCGCCTCGGCCAGCACCCGTACCTCGGGCTCGAGATCGCCGGCCAGGTCGATACGGCGCAGGCCCTTGGTGCCCTGGGCGCGGACCATGAAGCTGCGGATGCGGTCGCAGACCTCGAGCGGGGGCGAGGTGTTGAGCACGAAGGCCACGGCCGCGCTGGGCGGCGCGGGCGCAGCCAGCGGGCGCACGTCGATGCGCGTCTCCGCGCCGAAGAGCTGGTTCAGCCGATCGAGGTCGGGCCGGGCGCCGCGTTCGGCCGGGTCGACGAGGATCTGCATCCGGCCCTGGCGCACCAGCACCGCGGCCGAGCTCCCGCGAGCCAGGATGCCGGCGCCGCGCAGGCCAGCCACCAGGGACTCGGCGCTCATGTCGGGCGCGTGCACCGAGACCTCGTGCGCGGTGGCGGGAAACTCCATCGCCGGCCGGCGGCGTGGCGGTGCGTCCGGCTCGATCACCGGTTGCGCGGCGCAGCCGGCGACCAGGGCCAGCAGCGGCAGCAGGGCCGCCGGCGAGGGAGGTCGTGCCTTCACCGAGGCCTACATCCCGTCCAGGCCGTAGTGCCAGGTCTCGTTGGTGGCGGTGGCGTTGTCCGTGCCCGGACCCTCGTCGCCGCCGAACATCAGCAGCTTGCTGCCGTTCTCGTCCATGCACATCGTGGGGTACGCCCGCGCTGGCGGCCGCGTCTCCACCGGGATCTCGACCCATTTGTTGTCCGTGGGGCGGTACTCCCAGGTGTCGTCGCGGTGATCGACGCAGAGGCGGTCGGCGCAGCCGCCGTACACCACCACCACCTCGCGGGCGGCGTCATACGCCATGGCGTGGCCCATGCGCGGCGGGGGGTACCCGCCCGGGGCGACCGAGTGCCAGTCACCGTCGTAGAACTCCCAGGTCTCGTCGATGGTGCTGTTGCCGTTGTCGCCGCCGAACATCACCAGGCGAGCGCGAAAGGCGTCGTACACCATGCGGTGACCCTGCAGTGCCGGCGGATAGGTGTCGCTGGGTGAGGTAAAGGTCGTCCAGCCGGTGCTTTCGTACAGGAAGGTGTCTGAACTCGGCGCGCCACCGCTGCTCCCGCCGAACATCACGACCACATTGCTCACCTCCGGGAAATAGGCCAGTGCCGCGTCGGAGCGCGTTCCGGGCAGGCTTCCGGAGGAGCCCTCCAGCCACCCCGTGCCGTCCCACTCCCAGGTGGTGGTCATGTTCCCGTTGCCGCCGTACATCAAGGTGCGGTTGACGTTGAACATGAACGCCATGGCGTGGTTCCAGCGCGCGCTCGGGCGCGTGGTCGTCGGGCTCTCCGCATGCCAGTCGCTGCCGTCCCAGGTCCAGTGATCGTCGAGTGCCGTTGCATCGTCCTGCTGGCCGCCGAAGAGGAACACCTCCACCGCGTTCGCGTCGTACACCATCGCGCTCATCATGCGCGCATCCGGGCTGGAGGCCGGATCGAGCGGGGTCCAGTTCGGGCAGTCGTTGCGGCACACGCCGCCGCAGCCGTCCTCGTCGCCGCAGTCCTTGTCCGAGCACTGCGGGATGCAGCAGGTGCCGCTCGGCTTGACGGGGTCTTCGTTCAGCAGGCTGGTCGCGGTCAGCGCATCCGGGTACACGATCACGCGCTGGCTGGCGATGATCTCGTTGCCGGAGCCGCTGTTGAGCAGGGCCTGCACCTCCACCACCGCGGGATCAGCGTTGCCGACCACGAAGCCCGAGTCCACGCTGCTGGTGTAGGGCTGGTCCGCGAGGTTGGCCGGCATGCCGGCGTCGTTGAGATAGCGCGTGTCACCGGTGAGCTGGTCGGTCGTCTCGATCCTGATCTCGATCGTGGCGCATCCGATCGGCTCGTCATCGCCGCCGGCGTCTCGCCATTCCACGTTGCCGCCGAGGAGGCCCATGTCCGGGTTGTGCTCGAGCCCGACCATGCCGTACAGCATGTCCCGGCTCGCCGCGGTCAGCATGGCCATCGTGTTGTCCTGGCTGTTGCCGTCCTCGTCGAAGAAGTAGCTGTCCATGTACCCGTCCCGGCCCACGGCGCGGAAGGCCACCGGTCGCAACGGCAGCCCGTGGAACTCGACCATTCCGTCCGTGCCCGACACCGCCTCGAAGCCGAGCTTGCTGCCGTCGAAGTTGTCCAGCACCTGGACCGTGACGCCGGCAAGGTGAGTCTCGGAGACCCAGTTATAGATGGTGGCCGAGAACACGGAGTTGGGATCCGTGCACAGGCCGTTCACGCACTGGTGGAATGGCTGGCAGTCCAAGTCGCTCAGGCACTCCACGCAGCGGTACTTGTTGGTGTCGCAGAGCTGGAGCGCGCCGTTCCCGCAGTCGCTGGTTGAGGCGCATTCGATGCAGAGGCCCAGATCCACGTCACAGTGCTCGTTGGCGTTATCGCATTCGTCGTCGCCGGCGCAGTGCCTCGTGCAGGTGGCCGCGCCAGCGACCGGGCTCTCGCAGGTGGTGCCCGAATCCGTGCAGTTCTTGACGTCGAGCCAGTGTGCCCCGTTGCATCTCAGCAGCATTTCTCCATCGCAGCGCATCGAGCCTTCCTCGCCGGGCTCACACTGATCGTAGGTATCGGTATCGGTATCGGTATCGGTATCGGTGTCGGTGTCGGTGTCGGTATCGGTGTCGGTGTCGGTGTCGGTGTCGGTGTCGGTGTCGGTGTCGGTGTCGGTGTCGGTGTCGGTATCGGTGTCGGTGTCGGAGTCGGTGTCGGTGTCGGTGTCGGAGTCGGTGTCGGTGTCGGTGTCGGTGTCGGTGTCGGTGTCGGTGTCGGTGTCGGTGTCCGTGTCCGTGTCTCCGCCGTCCACGCATACGGCCTTGTCTCCGATCATCTGGCATTTCTTGCCCACGGCGCTGCACACCTCCTTGGGCACCCAGTAGCCCATGGTGCACGTCTGGGCGATGTCGTTCCAGCATCGCTCCCCGCTTCCGGTGCAGGTCTGTTCCGTGTCCGTGTCGGTGTCGGTATCCGTGTCCACGTCCGTGTCCACGTCCGTGTCGCCGGATCGCTTCACGCACTCGCCCTTGTGGCAGACCATGCCCCACTCGGCGCAGTCCGAGTCACTCTTGCACGCGGTGCCCTCGGGCTCGGCCACGATGCTGCAGCCGGCCGGAATGAACAACGCGAGCGTGAGCAGGATTCCAAGTTCACGTCTCATAACCACACCCCCTACCACTGCACCGCAACGGTCGCGGCAGCGCCGTCGCGTGTGGGAATGATCGCAGCGGCGGCTGCGGGCTCGTCGTCGTCCATCGCGCCGAGCACGAACAGTATCACCGTGCCGACCGCGGCCGCGCCGGCCACGCCGAACATCACGTCGGCGACCAGCGCCTTGGTCTGGGCCCTGTCCTTGGCGTCGTCGAAGTCGGGCGAGCCCCGGGTCTCGTCGTCCGCGGACTTGGAGTCCTTCAGCGCCAGGCCGCCCATCGCACCGCCCACGCCGCCCGCCACCGCGGTCAGGCCGAGCGCGGCCCAGGGCGCCCAGTCGTAGAAGGTCAGCGGCTCCTTGGGCTCGGGCTCCTTGCCGGGGTCAGGCGCGGGCTCGACCTTGGCCGTGGCCTCTGTCTTGTCGGGCTCTGTCTTGGTCGGTTCTGTCTTGTCGGGCTCTGTCTTGGTCGGTTCTGTCTTGTCGGGCTCGGCCGCATCCCCGCCGATGCCGGACACCTTGGCGGCCTTGAGCGAGCCGACCACCGCGCGCTTGATCGTGCGGATCAGCTCCGAGTCGTTGCGCTCGACCACCTCGCTGATCCGTCCCTTGACCTTGGCCCGCGTCACATCGATGATCTTGACCGAGACCACGTAGTTGTCGCCCACCGCGCCCACGCGGGCCGTGGCCATCATCGCCACGCCCAGGGCGCCGCCGATCTCGGCGAGGCAGGAGTCCTCGGAGCAGCCGGTGAGCTTGATCCGCTCCTCCTCCAGGCTGAGCATCGAGGTGATGTCGCTGCTGCCCAGGATCTCCAGACCCTCCACGGCCGAGAACTCGCCGAGCAGGATCTCGTTGAGTGTGGTCACGATGCCTTCCTTGAGCTCGGCATCGTTCTGCAGGTCCATCACGGCCATCCGGAGGGGCTCGTCCTCCCCGGCCGCTCGCAGGGTCTGCGGCCCGCCGAGTACCAGGACCAGGCACGCGAGTGCATGGCTGAATCTCATCATCGTCCTCCTCTCATCAGCGCTGATCGCGCGCATGCTAGCGCGAACCGCTCCAGCGGGCAAGCCCGTGCGACCGTGAACCCAGGATACACACCGCGCCATGGATGTCGCGATCCAGGGCACCCTGCAAATTTTTCGGCAGTGATTTCGGCATGCCGTTGCTGGCACGACCCTTGCTGTGGATCGGCGGCGAGGAGGGTGGCGCGTCATGGAGATCCCGAGAATCAGGACCAGGAGCCACGCCGAGCTGCTCGTCGAACTCGCCGCCCGGATGCGCAAGCTGCGCAAGGCGCTCGATTCGGACGCTGGGGTCCGGCGCCGGCTGGCCCTCGAGACCTTCCGGGTACACGCTCCACTGGCAGAACGCCTCGGCCTGGATCCGGTCCAGGGAGAGCTGCTCAGCCTGGCCTACCGCCTGCTCGAGCCCGAGCTCGCTGCCAGCTAGCCACAAAACCGTCCAACTCCGACCAACCTGTGCTAGGCTCCCCGCAGTCGGGGGTAGCCAAGTTGCGCGTGAGCACGATCAGCCGCCTCGCGGTCGCAGTCACGATGCTCGGCGGAGCCGCGACCGCGGCCCAGGGCGTGGCGCGCGACGAGGCTGCCCGGCGTTGCGACACGGCCGAGGCCCCGGACGCGTGCGAGGCGGCTGGCCTCGGATTCCTCCGCGACGACGGCGGACCGCCCGATCAGGTCAAGGCCCGGCTCTATCTCGAGGCGGCCTGCGCCGGCGGCATGCCGGTGAGCTGCTTCGAGCTGGGCCGGATGTGGGTCGAGGGCCGGGGCGGCCCCCGCGATCCGGCTCGCGCCGAGGAGCTGTTCGCCGGCGCCTGCCGCCGCGGTGACGCGACCGTGTGCTACTACCTCGACCGGCGGTGGGAGCGCGGACTGCCCCTGCCCACCGGGATCGACACCGCGCTGATGATGCTGATCCAGGCCTGCGACGCGGGCTACACCAAGAGCTGCGCGGTGCTCGGCACGATGTGGCAGAGCGGAAAGCACGGCGTGCCTCGCGACCTGGATCGGGCCGCCGAGGTGCTGGCCAAGGCCTGCGATGCGGGCAGCGCAGACTCCTGCGCCGGGTCGGCCGATCTGTTCCACGACGCCCATGACCTGCCCCGCGCCGCAATGCTCTATGCCCGCGCTTGCGGCTTGGGGCACGAGCCGTCCTGCGCGCGGCAGGCCGAGCTCGAGGCACGGCGCGCGCCGCCAGCACCCGCCGAGTCGGCAGACGGTGGTGCACCGTTCGGTCTGGTCGTGATGGCCCTCGCCTTTGCTGTGGGCTTGACCGGAGGGATTGTTACGCTCTATCTCCGTTCGCGCGGATAGCACCGGAGGAGTTCCTTCATGAGTGACGATACAGAGAAGGTGATCTACTCGATGGTGCGCGTGGGCCGGGTGCACGGCCAGAAGAAGGTGCTGCGCGACATCTCGCTGGGCTTCTTCCACGGGGCGAAGATCGGCGTGATCGGCCTCAACGGCGCGGGCAAGAGCACGCTCTTGAAGATCATGGCCGGCCTCGACGACGGATACGAGGGCGAGACCATGCTCTCCAAGGGCTACGCCCGTGGCCTGCTCGAGCAGGAGCCGCAGCTCGACGCGGACAAGACGGTCAAGCAGGTGGTGCAGGAGGCGGTGCAGCCGCTGGTCGACGCGCTGGCCGAGTTCGAGAAGATCACGGCCCGCTTCTCCGAGCCGCTCGACGACGACGAGATGAACGAGGTGCTCGAGCAGCAGGCCAAGGTCCAGGAGCTGATCGACAACCACGACGCCTGGAGCCTGGACAGCAAGCTCGAGCAGGCGATGGACGCCCTGCGTTGCCCGCCGGGCGATAGGCCGGTGACCGCGCTCTCCGGCGGCGAGCGTCGCCGCGTGGCGCTGTGCCGGCTGCTGCTCACCGAGCCGGGCATCCTGCTGCTCGACGAGCCGACCAACCACCTCGACGCCGCGTCCGTGGCCTGGCTCGAGCGCCACCTGCAGGAGTACCAGGGCACGGTGATCGCCGTGACCCACGATCGCTACTTCCTCGACAACGTGGCCGGCTGGATCCTCGAGCTCGATCGTGGCCACGGCATCCCGTGGAAGGGCAACTACTCCTCCTGGCTCGAGCAGAAGCAGCAGCGCCTGGCCCAGGAGGAGAAGGCCGATCGCAAGCGCCAGAAGACGCTGGAGCGCGAGCTGGATTGGATCCGCATGACGCCCAAGGCGCGGCAGGCCAAGGGCAAGGCGCGCGTGACCGCGTACGAGGACCTGCTCTCGCAGGAGACCGAGCAGTACCGCGGGGAGATGTCGATCTACATCCCGCCGGGCCCGCGGCTCGGCGACGTGGTGATCGAGTTCGATGGCGTGAGCTTCGCGCACGGCGACAAGGTGATCCACGACGACCTCTCGTTCTCGGTGCCGCCCGGCGCGATCGTCGGCGTGATCGGCGGCAACGGCGCGGGCAAGACCACGCTGCTCGATCTGATCACCGGCAAGCTGCAGCCCCAGTCCGGCACGGTCCGGGTCGGCGAGACCGTCTTGCTGTCGTACGTCGACCAGAGCCGCGAGGCGCTCGACGGCGAGGCCACGGTGTGGGAGGAGATCTCGGAGAAGGCCGAGACGATCGCGCTCGGCCAGCGCGAGGTCAACTCGCGGGGCTATGTGGGCAGCTTCAACTTCATCGGTCCGGATCAGCAGAAGAAGGTCGGCGCGCTGTCCGGCGGCGAGCGCAACCGGGTGCACCTGGCCAAGATGCTCAAGTCCGGCGGAAACGTGCTGCTGCTAGACGAGCCGACCAACGACCTCGACGTCAACACCCTGCGCGCGCTGGAGGAGGCGCTCGAGACCTTTGCCGGCAGCGCGCTGGTGGTCAGCCACGACCGCTGGTTCCTCGACCGGATCGCCACGCACATCCTGGTCTTCGAGGACGACGGCAGCTCGTACTGGTCGATCGGCAACTGCTCGGACTACGAGGCGGATCGGCGGGAGCGGCTGGGGCAGGACGCGGACACGCCGCGGCGGTACAAGCACCGGACGCTGAAGCGGTAGGGGAGTCATTGGTTATTGGTTATTGGTTCAAGAAACCAACGACCAATGACCAACAACTCGACCCTGGTGTGCTCGGTGCGGGCCTGCCCCGGCCGGACCGTTACCCCTCTCCCGAGCTGACCACCCGATCCTTGCCCGCCTCCTTACCCAGCTGCAAGGCGTGCTCGGCCTCGCGCACCGTGTCCTCGATGCGTTTCTGCTTGGTCCACGTGCTGACGCCGTAGGTCAGCGTCACCTCGTACGGCTCGCCCTCGAGGAAGATCGGATGCTCGGCGATGCGCTGGCGGACGCGATCCGCGGCCGTGGTGCCGCCATCGAGATCGGTCTCCGGCAGCACCATCATGAACTGCTCCCCGCTCCAGCGGGCCACCTGGTCCTGCTCCCGCAGGACCTCGTCCATCAGGTTGGCCAGCGTCATCAGCACGCCGTCGCCGTGGTCGTGGCCGAAGCGGTCGTTGATCTCGTGGAAGTCGTCGATGTCCGCCAGCACCATGGCGAAGGGACTGCCGCTGCGCTTGCCGCGGATCGCCTCGACCTCCATCCGCTCGGTGATCCCACGGCGGTTGAGGAGCAGGGTCAGCGGGTCGGTGCGGGCCGAGCGCTCCAGCTCGCGAAACGAGATCTTCAGCTTGGCCTCGGCGATTCGTGCGGCCGAGCGGTAGAAGCGGGCGAGCAGGGCTACGCCGAGGAACAGCACGGCGGCGTTCAGCAGGTGGAACAGCTCCTGGGAATCGGACTCGGCCGCAGCGGACGGCGCGTGGCCGAGCGCATGCACACGCAGCGCGAGGTACAGGGCGCAGGCCGCGCCGGAGAACAGCACCTGTACCGCGCCGGGCCAGCCGGGCGGCAGGAAGATCAGCAGGGCCGCGAGCACGATGTAGTACTGGAAGCCGGCGGCCCAGCCAATGTGGGTCACCGCCAGCACGGCGAGGGCGAGCGTGCCGGACAGAGCGAGTACTAGCGCCATGTCGTGGCGGTCCCTGCGGTTGATCAGCAGCGTGGCGATGAACAGCACCAGGCCCGGCACCGCGGCGACGAGCAGCGAGTGCAGGCCCAGGAGGAGGAAGAGCACGATCAAGACGACGAAGGTCACAGCACCGAGACCGAGAAAAAGCTCGGCCGCCTCGAACAGCTGCCGGTTCTCCAGGCGGACTTGCGGTGGACCGATCAGTCGGCGGCGGGGTTTTCCAGCGGGCATGGCTCATCCTATAGGTGAGCGTGGGTTGAAGGTCAACCTCCAGGAAGGGTGGGGACTGGTTTGTTGACAGTGCCGGCCCGGCGTGGCTATGCTGCCTGAACGTTCCGACTGGCGAGAGGAGAGGATAATGAGACGCGCGGCGGTGCTGAGTGGTCTGTTCGTCGTCGCCGGCTTGCTGGCGGGCTCCGGCTGCAAGGGGGACGAGGAGGCTTCGGCCTCCGAGGCGGCGCCGGACGAGGCAACGCCGGCCGCTGTCGAGGGCGAGGCCGCTGCCGTGACCGCCCCCAAGAAGGAAGCGGGATTCCGTGGCAAGAGCGTGCCCCCGGGCTTCCCCTCCGATCTGTTCTTCATCGAGGGCGCCGAGGTGTACGACGGCCTCTCGGTCAAGATCGACAAGGGTCAGACCGCGTACTCCCTGCGGTACACGGTGAAGAAGAAGCTCGGTGACGTGCGCGAGCATTTCGAGAAGGTGCTCTCCGATGCCAAGCTTGGTGTCGAGGTCGAGACCTTCGGGCCGCAGCTGACCCTGGCGTTCAAGCAGGGCGAGCAGCTGCAGGGCAAGATCAACGTACTGCCCACCTCGCAGATCGACGAGGTGGATGTTCAGGTACTGCTGGTGAAGTAGTACTCTTCTCGTCGGCGACGGAAACGACTACGGGGGGTAGTACCCTACGGCAGAACGTAGTACCTCACCGTTCCCTTGTCGCCGAGATCGGGTAGCAAGGGATCGGCAAAATAGATATATCCCTCGGGCCCGAGCGCCATCTGGCCGATCCGCCCGAGCTGCGTCGAGTGTGACGGCCCGACGCCGTAGCCCTCCACTCCGGTGCCGGCCGCGGAGTAGATCTTCTGCTCGGAGAGCACCACGACCCTGAGGCGGTAGTTGTTGCGATCGGCGATGTACAGCTTGCCGTCGTGCAGCAGCAGGTGGCCGGGGCTCCACAGCTTGCCGTTCCTGGCCGGGCCGTTGTCTCCGCCGTAGGCCCCCTCGCCCGTGCCGGCCGCGGTGCCGAGCACCCGGGTTCCCAGGTCCACGGTTCGCACCTTGTGCCCGCCGTTCTCCGAGATGTAGAGCAGCTGCCCGTCGCAGGCCAGGCCCAGCGGTCCCTTGATCCTCGCGCCCGCGGCCTGGATCCCGTCCGGCGAGCTGGGCCCCAGGTCGGCACCGCCGGCGAACAGAGCGATGGTGCCGGTGCGCATATCGATCCGTCGCACCGAGTCGTTGTTGCGGTCGGCGATGTACGCGTAGTCGCCGTGGATCAACAGGTTGCGCGGGCTGTTCAGCTCGGCCTCGGTCGCCGGGCCGCCGTCGCCGAGATCGCCCGGATTGCCGTTGCCGGCAAAGGGCTCGATGACCTGCGTCGTCTTGTCGACCCAGCGGATGCGGTGCCTTCCCTCGTCCACCACGTACAGCCCGCCCGTGGTCAGCGCCAGCGCTGTGGGCCGGCTCAGCGTCGCCTCGGTGGCCAGGCCGCCGTCGCCGGTATCGCCCGGATCGCCGTTGCCGGCGTATGCCGACCCGCCGTCCGCGGCGGTGAAGAACAGCACCTGGGAGGACATGCCAAAGGCGATGTACATCCCGCCGAAGTCGTCGACGGCCAGGCCGATCGGCTCCTGCTTGGGGATGTCGATCACACCGGGCACGACATCGATGCGGCCCTCGGGGTACGGGTTCTGCGGGCCCTGCTCGACCGGCTCCTGCTCCTCGCGCGCGTCGGCCGCGGCGTCGGCGGATTCCTCGTCGGCGGCGCCGTTGCCGTTGCCGCCGCCGTTGCAGGCGAGCAGCGTTAGCGTCAGGGCAGGGAGGAGCAGGGTGAGTCGGCGGCTCATGGCGGCACTCGCGGGCAGTGGATTCATCGAGAAGGTAACCGGGCGGCTCGCGGCGTGTCAACGCGGACATTGCCCGCAGCGGTGGCAATGGCGGCGCTGATAACAGCATGTGACCGCAATCCTTGACCCGCACGCGCGGGTAGATTAGTGTATCCGCTCGTTCCTTTCGCGCGAACCGGGGCCCGCCCGCGATGGGTGGAGAGGAGATCCGATGGCCCGCATGCACGGCGAGATGGAGTTCGAGTTCCGCGAGGATGACGAGGGCGAAGGCGAATTCCTGGCCTGCGGCAAGGTGGTGCAGTTCCTCAAGAATCATATCGCCAAGGGACACCTCGACGAGGCGGCGAGCTTGCTCGCGTCCTGCGCCGAGAACGTTGGCGACGAGCTGATCCAGGACATTACCACTGGCGGCGCGAGCAAGCAGATCCTCGGCGCGCTGGCCGAGATGTTCTTCAAGGCCCGGGACTTCGCCCGGGCGGCGCAGTGCGCAGAAGCCGCCGGCCGGCCGGACATCGCGGCCAAGTTCCTCGAGGCCAACTACGACCTCGAGCAGGCGGCCGAGCACTATCTCCAGGCCGGCAACCTGGCCAAGGCGGCGGAGCTGTTCGAGCGCAACCTGACCTTCGACCGTGCGGCCGAGCTGTTCCTCAAGATGAAGGATTACCCCCGCGCGGCCGAGAACCTCGAGCGGGCCGGCAACTACTTCTACGCCGGCCAGCTGTACCTGAAGATGTCGCGCTGGGACAAGGCGGTCGAGGTGCTGCAGCGCATCGACAGCATGGGCCAGCACTTCATCCCCTCGACGCGCCTGCTCGGTCAGGTGCTGGAGAAGACCGGGAACACGCAGATGGCCCAGCAGCGCTACCTCGAGGTGGTGCGCAACCGTCCGATTGACGGAGAGACCCTGGAGATCCACTACCGCCTGGCGAGGCTCCTCGCCGATCAGGGGCACCACAGCCAGGCCAGGCAGCTGCTCGACGGCGTGCTCGGCCTCAAACCCGACCACGAGGGCGCGCAGCAGGTCGTGGCCTTGCTCGGCGCCGACGGCGCTTCGGCCGCCGCCCAGGCCTCCCAGCCGGCCGCGGGCGGCGCGTCGCAGGCCCTCGACCTCGGCGAGACCGCCGACGTATCCGCAGGGCAGGATCGTCTCGTCGGCGTGGACCGCGACTTCGAGTTCCTGCGCCAGGTGCCGCTGTTCCACGAGCTCGCGCTCGACGAGCTGAAGTACGTGCAGAGCGTGTGCGAGAAGAGCTCATACGCGGCAGGCGCGCGGCTGATCACCCAGGGCCAGCCCGGCGAGGCGCTGTTCGTGCTCGCGCAGGGCAAGGTCGCGGTGACCGCGCCGGGGCCCGACGGCAGCCAGACCGAGGTGGCCGAGCTCGGCCCGGGCGTTCACGTGGGCGAGATGGCGCTGCTCGACGACTCGCCGACCAGCGCCAACGTCGTGGCCAAGGAGAAGGTGGTTGCGTACAAGCTGCCGCGAAAGCGCTTCGAGGAGCTGCTGCAGGCCAACGAGCGGATCCAGGTGCGGATCTACCGCGTGCTGATCGGCACGCTGACCCAGCGTCTTCGCGAGGCCAACGAGAAGGCCGCCGCCGGCGGCGGCGCCGCGGGGGCGGACTCCAAGCCTTGCCCCTTCTGTGCCGAGACGATCAAGGCCGCGGCGCGCAAGTGCAAGCACTGTGGAGAGTTCCTGGACAAGGCGGAGTAGGAAATGCAAGACGTCCTCCATCTGCTCAACCAGACCACGCTGTTCTCGGGCCTGCACGACCAGCACAAGCAGCAGATCGCGGGCGTGTTCCAGCGCCAGCAGTTCAACCCGGGCCAGGTGATCTTCCACGAGGGCGACCCGGGAGACTCGCTGTTCGTGATCGAGTCGGGCAAGGTCGCGGTGTTCGTGCGCAACCCGCAGGTCGGCGTCGACTTCGAGCTCGCCCGCCTGGGCGGCGGGCAGGTGTTCGGCGAGATGGCGCTGATCACCGAGGAGCCGCGGACCGCCTCGGTCAAGGCGGTCGAGCCCACGACCTGCCTCGTGCTGCCCCATGCGCTGTTCGTCAAGATCTGCCAGCAGCTGCCCCAGGTCACGCTGGGCATCGCCAAGACCCTGGCCCTGCGCCTCGACGCGGTCAACAAGGAGCAGGGCGTCAGCTTCGTCAGCCTGGCGCAGATGAAGCCGGACCCGGCGGCGTACCAGCTGGTGCCGGCGCAGCTGCTGCAGCGGCACAAGATGATTCCGCTGAAGATGGAGGGCAACTCGCTGACGCTGGCCATGGTCGATCCGGGCAACACGATGGGCTTCGACGACGTGCGGCGCTGCCTGCACGGCGTGGATGTCAAGCCGGTGGCGATCAGCGGAGACGACTACAAGCGCTTCCTGGACCAGTACGGCCAGGAGATCGGTGCGGGCGGCGGCGCGCAGGCCGGCGCGGCGGCGTCGCGGGCCGGCGCGGACTGGCAGCAGCTGCAGATCTTCTCCGACGCCGACGATTCGGCGGCGGAGAAGCGTGCGGCGGCCAACGTCAGCGGCCAGGAGGTGGTGCAGCTGCTGAACATGATCATGGCCGAGGCCATCGATCGCGAGGCGAGCGACATCCACATCGACTGCGAGCGGCTCTCGGTGGTGGTGCGCTACCGCGTCGACGGCCGCCTGCAGGCTCGTGACAAGGCCGTGCCCAAGTCGCACTACACGCCGCTGATATCCCGGATCAAGATCCTCTCGGGCATGGACATCGCCGAGAAGCGCCTGCCCCAGGACGGACGGATCAGCCTGACCTACAAGGGCCGCGACTTCGATCTGCGCGTGGCCTCGATGCCGGTCCGCGGCGGCGAGCGCATCGCGATGCGTCTGCTGGATTCGGGCAGCAGCGTGCTCGAGCTGACCAACCTGATCCTGGCCGACAAGCTGGCGCACCTCGTGCGCCAGATGGTGTTCAAGCCCAACGGCGCGGTGCTGGTCACCGGGCCGACGGGCTCGGGCAAGACCACCTCGCTCTACTCGCTGATCAAGGAGCGCACGCGGCACTCGCAGGATCTCAACATCGTCACCGTCGAGGATCCGATCGAGTACGACCTGGCCGGCATCGCGCAGGTACAGGTAAACGAGAACGCGGGCTTGAGCTTCCCCCAGGTCCTGCGCGGCTTCCTCCGTCACGACCCGGACATCATCCTCATCGGTGAGACGCGCGACGTGGTGACGGCCAAGATCGCGATGGAGGCGGCGCTCACCGGCCACCTCGTGCTGACCTCGATGCACACCAACAGCGCGATCGACTCGGTGATCCGGCTGCGCGAGATGGGCGTCGATCCCTTCCTCATCGCCAACGCGGTCAGCGGCGTGCTGGCCCAGCGGCTGGTGCGGCGGGTCTGCCCGGCCTGCGCTCAGCCGCACAAGTACATCGACTCGGTGGTCGACAATCTCCGGCGCGCCGGTGTGTTCGCCGATGACGAGCCGATCGAGCTGAAGAAGGGCGCGGGCTGCCAGAACTGCGAGGGCAGCGGATTCCGCGGCCGGGTCGGCGTGTACGAGGTGCTGCAGGTGACCGAGCAGCTCAAGACGATGATCGCCGAGGGCGTGCCGATGTCCAAGGTCAAGGAGGCGGCCGTGCAGTCCGGCATGGTCACGCTGCAGCGCTACGCCGGATTCCTGCTCAAGAGCGGCCTGACCGTGCCCAGCGAGGTGCTGCGCATCCTCAACGTGGGGGGTTGAATCGATGAGGCGTGATCTCTGTCCAACCTCCCGGGAGAAGTCGATGAGACGAGTGGTACCCGTTCTTGCTGCTTGTGCGCTGTTGCTCCATGCCGGTCCCGCCCTGTCCGGCCCGGCGCGGACGCTGAACGTTATCTTCGAGGAGGGCCTGCATTCCGACGACGGTACGGTGCAGGACCGCGCCATCGCGTTGCTCAAGGAGGTGGCCCAGCCGTCCCACGTGCCTCGACTGCGCAAGCTGCTCAAGGAGGGGGAGGAGCGCCTGGCCGTGCTGGCGATCGAGTACCTGGTCAAGTTCAAGGACCGGTCCTCGGTGCCGATGCTGATCAAGGTGGCCGAGGACCTGGGGAACACCATCAGCGAACGCAGCAAGGCGATCTGGGCGCTCGGAGAGTTCAACGCCAAGCAGCACGCCTCGCGCCTGCTCGACGTGCTCGAGGTGGCGGTGCGGACCAACAAGCGCCTGCTCGCCCGCACGACGATCAGCACGCTGGCCACGTTCAACGCCAGGCAGGCGCTGCCCAAGCTGCTCGAGCTGTACGACAACCAGTTCAAGCGCAAGGACTACCAGGCCCATCTCGAGCCCGCGATCCTGTCCCTCGGCGGCCGCGAGCACCTCGAGGCGATCCAGAAGAACAACGTCAGCGGGCAGTACGCCGGCCTGACCCTGCAGGGCATCGCGACCTTCGACCGTCCGCTGGCCATCGAGGAGTTCTTCAAGCACGAAGAGGCGATGCTCTGGCGCGAGGACGTGGGCGGCTTCTCGGGGTTCGTGAGTATCTCCTGTGATGTCAGCTGCTTGCGGATGCTGCGCAAGAAGGCGCAGAGCGTCGGCGCCCTGCATCCGAACTTCTACAGGGAGCTGGCCGCTTTGGTCACCCGGCTGGGCGACGCGGGTCACGGCCGCTTCCTGTACCCGGCGCTGCGGAACGAGGACAGCTCGGTGCGCGTGGCTGCGGCCGAATCCCTGGCCGCGCTCGGCGGGAGCAAGAACGCGCGCCAGCTCGAGATGGCCTTCGACAACGAGCGCAACGTCGAGATCAAGACGGCCCTGGCCGAGGCGCTGGCCAAGGTGGGATCGGCCGAGGCGCTGTCGGCTTTTGCCAAGGGCCTGCGCGCCGGCGACGATGTGGCGCGAAAGTCCGTGATCGAGGCCCTGGTCAATGCCGAGACGCCCCTGGCCATGCGAGCGATGGCCGACGCGCTGGGCGCGAGGCAGCCCAAGGTCCGGGGCGACGCCGCGGCCGGACTCGGTCGCACCGGGGATCCGCTGGCAGGCGAGGAGCTGCTCGCAGCGCTCGGCAAGGAGCGGCACGACGGCGTCAAGGCCACCATGACCCAGGCGCTGGGAGCGCTGCACTACCAGCCCGCGCTGGGCAAGATCCTGCGTTTCACCGGCAAGCGCTCGCCCAAGGCGCTGCGCATCGCGGCGCTGCTGGCCGCGGCCGAGATCGGCGGCAAGCCAATCTACGGCCCGGTCTCCAAGCTCGTGCGCGACAAGCGCTTCGTCAAGGACACGGACAACCCGAAGCTCAAGGCGGCGGCGTACCGGGCTCTCGGCGCCTCCGGCCACCCCGGGGCCTTCAAGCCGCTCAAGGAGGTGCTGGACAAGTACCCGGCGCTGTCCTGGGAGTTCCCGGCCTCGGTCCGCGCAGCGGCCTGCGACGCGCTGGGCAAGCTGGAGAACAAGAAGGGCGTGTCCGTGCTGCTCCAGCTGCAGGGCAAGCTCAAGGAGCGCGACCGCAAGGAGATCGGCGACGCGATCGTGCGCGGTCTGGCCGGCATCGGCGGTAAGAAGGCCGACCGGTACGTGCTCGAGGTGGCAGACAGCGTGACCTTCAACCTCAACGCGTACAAGGCGCTGGCCGGCACCACTCGCTTCCGCGACCGGGCGGCCGAGGGGCTGGCTCGCTACTACCTGCAGACCGATCTCACCACCGCGCCCGAGGTGGAGGCCTTCGTGCTCGACTTCCTCACCGGGTACCTGGCCCCGGCCAAGAAGGCGGACAAGGCAAAGGCGAGGAAGAAGAAGCGGCGGGGCAAGAAGCGTCGTCGGAGATAGCCTGGATAATGGTGACCGGGCCCCCGAGAACCACGGGGAGGGGGCCCGGTCGGACGGAGAAGGTCGCTGCCTTGATCGGCGGCGACCAGGGGAGGCGCTAGACGGGGAGCGTGTGCACGGTGGCCAGCAGGTCGTTGATCTGCTCCTGCTTGGTCTTGAAGGGCAGCGCGCGCAGAACGCGGATCATGCGGCGCAGGCGCTCCTCGGGGCTCAGCTTATCGACCTCGTCCCACTCGATCTCCAGGGGAACGAGCTCGGTCGAGGACAGCTCGAGGTCGTCCGGGTCGATCTCGTCGACCACGATGACATGCAGCGGGCGCTCCTGCGGTCCGGTGTCGGCGATCACCGCATCGACCTGGCCGTACAGGACGTCCTGGATGATCGCTGCGGCGTCCGGACGCGAGGAAGCGGCGCTGCCCGTGGCGGGCAGCAGGAGGAACAGACCGGAGAGGGAGATGCAGAGGGCTGCGGACTTCATTGGGGCCTCCTTGCGGGGTTCTGAATACCTTGCCCTACTTGTCGTATCCATGACCACCTTATCCCACATGTAGGACAAGGTAGTCAAGTTCTTTTTTTTGATTTTTTTTAGGGTCCTGGAGGCAGCGTGCGGAAGCAGGAACGGCGCTCCCAGGTGCTCGCCTGCGCGCGGGAGATCTTTGCGCGCAAGGGCTACCACAAGACCTCGGTGAGCGACATCGTGGAGGGCGCGGGCATTGCCCGGGGTACGTTCTATCTCTATTTCGATAATAAACGTGCGATCTTCAACGAGCTGCTCGACGGGCTGATCGAGCTGCTGGACCAGCGGCTGGAGCGGATCGACCCGGTCGAGGACGTGCTGGCGCAGCTGCGGCAGAACGTGGTCGGGGTGGTGGACCTGTTCCTGGACAATCGCGAGCTGACCCGGATCCTGGTCCACGAGGCCGTGGGCCTGGACCCCGAGTTCGACCAGAAGCTCTCCGAGGTGTTCCGGCGCATCCACCGCATGGTGGAGGACTCGCTGCGGCTGGGCATCGAGATGAAAGTGGTGCGCGACTGTGACGCCCGCATCGCCACCCGCTGCGTGATGGGCAGCGTGCGCGAGGTGATCCACTACCTGGTGGTGGAGGAGCAGGCGAGCGACATCGACCGCTCCCAGCTGGTCGAAGAGCTGCTGGCGTACAGCCTGTTCGGCCTGGCCGCCTCGGGCGCGCTGCCGGGCGGTACGCTGCGCGGGCGCGAGGACCGGGGCGCGCGCGAGGACGGGGGTGGCCCCGGTTGAAAGCGGCCAAGCTGCTGGTGTACGGGGCGATCCTCGGCGGCACCCTTGCCGCCTGCGCCGGGCCGCTGCTGACCTGGCTCGAGATCAGCTCGGCCGTGGTGTCCGATCCCACGGGCGCGCCGCCGCTGGCCCTGTACGCTGCGGCAGCGATCCTCGCCCTCGGCCTGTACCTGCGGATCCTGATTGCAACGCTGGCGCGCAGGCGGGTCGGCCAGGCCCAGTACGTGCTCGCCGTGGCGCTGCTCGGCCTTGCCATCGGCGCGCGGATGCTCTCCGCCGGTCAGGGCCCGTCGATACGAGCCGACTTCGCCAGCTTCGGCGAGGCGCCGCCCGACCTACAGACCGCGTACATGGCGGGCAAGCTGCGCTACCACGTGGAGGCGCATGCGCTCGACAGCGAGGGGGGGGTGTACCCGGACCGGCAGGAGCAGCTGGCGCCCGCGCTCGAGGAGCGGGGCGAGCCGCTGGTTCCGCTGTATCGGTACCGGGGCGAGCGGCGGCCCTTCAACCTGCGCGTCCTCAAGGGCGCGCCCGGGCCCGTGCTCGGACCGCTGGAGGGCGATTTGGCCGGCACGATCTACTATGCGGTCGCGCCGGACCGAAAGCGCTACTGGATCTCGGCGCTGCGCCTCGATCCCGGGGATCGCTCCACGACGATTCCCTTTTGCACCGCGGCCGGACGCACCGTGGTGCTGACCAACAGCCCCACCGCACAGCAGATCATTCGCGAGAAGCGCGCGTACGAGGCCGGCGAGCTGGTCCGGCCGTTTTTGCCCTAGGAGGAATGCCATGCCCACATCCCGGTTAACCCTGTCCGCCAGGTACAAGCCCAGGAGCGGCGACTACCTCTGCCTGCCCTTCCTCGACGCCAGGACGCGCGCCGGTGACAAGCTCGCGCTGCCCAGATGGATAACGGATCTGCGGCCGCCCAAGTGCAAGGGCGGCGCGCGCACGGCCTTCCTCGGACAGCGGGGGAGCCTGGACCTCTGCGTGCGTGTCGTGCGGCTCGACGGTGCCGAGCTGGCGGCGAAGCGCCAGCTCAAGATCGCGGTGGCCGGCGCGCTCGAGCAGGCGGCCGCGCTCGAGCGCAAGCGGGTGGTGGTGGTGATGGACGGCGGACGTCAGGGCCTCTGCCGGGCCGTGCAGGAGGGCGCCCTGCTCGGCGGGTATTGCTTCACGAGGTACCTCAAGAAGAAGAAGAAGCCGCTGCCCGTGCTGCTGGCGGCGCCCGGCGCCACAGACGGGCTGAAGGCGGTGCTCGCGGACGACGCCGCCGTCTTCGAGTGCACGAACCACGCCCGCGACGTGCTCAACGAGCCGAGCAATGTCATCGATCCGAAGACCCTGGCCGACGAGTATCGCCGCGCGGGCAAGGCGGCCGGCCTCAAGATCACGGTGTGGGACGCGGCACGGCTGGGCAAGGAGCGCTGCGGCGGCATCCTCGGCGTGGGCCAGGGCGCCGCGGTGAAGCCGCGGCTGGTGATCGGCGAGTACGGCCCGCCCGCGGGAGCGAGGAAGGCGCCTCACCTGGCGCTCGTGGGCAAGGGCGTGACCTTCGACTCCGGAGGGTACTGCCTCAAGCCGCCGGCCTCGCAGATCGGCATGAAGTGGGACATGGGCGGCGCGGCCGCGACCTTCGGCGCAGCCTGCGCCATCGCGCGGCTGAAGCTGCCGATCAGGCTGACCGTGCTCACGCCGCTGGTGCGCAACGACATCTCCTCGACCGCGTATCACACCACCGACATCCTCACGATGCGCAACGGGATGACCGTGCAGGTCGACAACACCGACGCCGAGGGCCGGCTGATCCTGGCCGACGCGCTGTGCCTGGCCGCCGAGCGCAAGCCAGACTTCCTGCTCGATGCGGCCACCCTCACCGGCGCCAACGTGGTGGCCCTGGGCGAGGACATCGCCGGCGCCTTCGGCACCGATCCCGAGTTCACCCAGCGCCTGCTCGCGGCGGGTGCCGCCGTGGGCGAGGACTTCTGGGAGATGCCGCTGTACCTGCCGTACCGCGCGATGCTCAAGACCACGGTCGCGGACTGCAAGAACATCGGCAAGCGCTGGGGCGGGGCGATCACCGCGGCGCTGTTCCTCAAGCAGTTCGTGCCGGAGAAGATGAAGTGGATCCACTGCGACATCGCCGGACCCGCGGGCAAGGAGGACAAGCTTCAGCACCTGGGCAAGGGCGCCAAGGGCTTCGGGGTGAAGACCTTCGTGGAGATCGCACGGAAAATAGTTGAATAACAAATAGATACAACTGACACCGACTTCCGTCGGTTCGAGTTCCTCGCCCTGCGCAATCCGCTGGTCTGACCGAGCGCGTGGCTCTTCGAAAATTGGACGTCCGGCGCGGCGCGGGATACAATATCCGCGTTGGCAAACTCAGGGGGGGGCGGCGCGTGGCCGACTCGGCAGTTGACAGCGCGCACGCGGGCAAGGGCGCGTACCGCAAGGACCCGCGCAAGTACATCGGCGTGATCGTCAACGAGCGTCGCCGGCGCGAGGGCGTGGACGGATTCGTCCACGAGTACGGCATCCGCAGCCCGCTCGGCGGGCTGATCTTCATGCCCACGAGCGAGATCGAGATCGGCGAGCCCGAGGGAGAGGCCGACGAGGAGGCGGCCGCGGTCGGGGCACCGTCGCGTGCAGAGCCCGCAGCCCGGCTGCCGGGCGCCCGGGCCGCGATCCAGCGGATCGCCTTCTCGGCCGGGCCGACCACGGCGGGCGGGCCCGTCGCCGCGCCCACCGCGGTCAAGGTGCTCGGCGGATTCTGGATCGCGATCGCCTCGCTGATGCTGATCTCGGCCGCGGGTGGCCTGGTGGCGCACTGTGCGATGGGCAACGCCGTGGAGCGCGGCCTTTCGGTCGGGACGGACCAGGCCAGCTTCCTCCGTTTCCACAAGCTCCTCTGCGCGCTGCAGCTCGGCGCCGCGATCCTCGGCTTCGTGGCCTCGATCCGTTTTCTGCAGGGCCGGGCCTGGGCCCGCGGCGCGCTGGAGTTCCTGACCTGGGCCGGACTGGTGGTGCTGGTGGTGACGGCTGGCTACCAGTTCTCGCTGATGACCTCCTCCGCGGGAGGCGGCATGCCGCCGAGCATGGCCGCGATCTTCGCCGGGTTGATGATCCTCGTGGCTGGCGTGCCTGGCGGGGCGATCATCTACTTCCTGCGCAGCGAAGCCGTGCGCGATGCGATGTGGAACGACTAGTCGTTGCCGACGAGCCGGCACTCGCGCTAGGATGTCCGCGGTCCGGCTCGGGGGGCGAACAACCCGGACCCGGGAGAGCACGACCCTTGAGCTGCCACTGGCTCGATCCCCGCTACCTCGACGAGTTGGCCGCCCTCGATCCCGCGGACGTCTGCCGGCGCAGCACGGCCGAGTGGGACGGTGAGACCGGGATCTATCGCCTGGCCGTGCTCGATCACACCGCCGCGATCGACGCGGCAGGGCACAGCGTGACCTGGTCCGACGGCCCGGCCGCGGGCGCGTCGCTGTCCCTGGAGCTGGCCCTGGCCGCGCTGTTCTTCCTGCTGCGAGCCGAGCCGGTGCAGCTCTCCGGCGAGTGGATCTCGGAGAAGGAGCTCGAGCACGGCGCCGGCACGGTGTTCTTCCGCAGGACCCATGCCTTGCCGCTGCACCTGGTGGCCGAGCGCTTCGCCGCTGATTGCGAGGGCTTCCTCTCCGCGGGCCGCGCGCTCGGCGGCGAGCCGGCCGAGGGCGGCGATGCGGCGATCGAGCTGCCGGCCCTGCCGCGGGTGCCGGTGCGCGTGGTGCTGTGGCTGGCCGACGAGGAGTTCCCGGCCTCCGCAGGGATGCTGTTCGACAGCTCCGTTGAGCGGCATCTGCCAATGGACGTGATCTACGGTCTCGGTGTGGAATTATGCCGCATGATAGCCGGTTGACTTGCTCATGCTCGCCGGAATAACCTAATCCTCCCTCTGGCGCTTGATCGCGGGGTGCGAGTATGGGCGAGATCGGTGCACCGCCGCCGGTGCGCAGGATCGTGAGTGCGATCTTCTCCGACCGCGCCTCGCTGTCGGGCGCGGTCGAGGCGCTGGCGCAGGAGCACGGAGGTGTGCGGCAGCTCGGTCAGGAGATGAGTTTCGACTTCACCGACTACTACGAATCCGAGATGGGCGGGAACCTGCGCCGCGGCTTCTTCGAGGTCGAGGGCCTGGTCTCGTCCGAGGAGCTCGTCGCGTTGAAGCGCTTCACCAGCGACGTGGAGCGGCGCGTGGCCGCGCCGGACGGGCGGCGACGGGTCAACCTCGATCCCGGCATCCTCTCGGCCGAGCGTCTGGTGCTGGCCTCGACCAAGAACGCGCCGCACCGGCTGTACCTCGGCCGGGGGATCTATGCCGAGCTGACGCTGGTCTACCAATCGGGCGGATTCCAGGCGCTGCCGTGGACCTATCCGGACTACGCGTCCGAGGCGGTGCGGGGGCTGCTGTGCGATGTCAGGAAACGCTACCTCGCCGAGCTCAAGGAGGGAAGAGCGTGATTCTCAGCATGACCGGATATGGAACGGGCGAGGCGCCGCTGCCGGGCGGTGCGCTGTGCGTCGAGATTCGCTCCGTCAACAGCAAGACCCTCGACGCCCGCGTGCGCATGCCGCGGGAGTACTCCGCGCTCGAGGCCGGCCTGATCGCTTCGGCGCGCGCGGTCCTGGCTCGCGGCCGCGTGCAGATCACGGTCGAGCGTCGGGCCGTGGGCGAGCGCGCCGTGGTCCCGGATCTCGAGCGGGCCCGGGCGTACGCCGCGGCAGTGCGCACGCTGGCCGAGGACCTGGGTCTGGACGGCGAGGTCAGCCTGGAGCTGGTCGCCGCGGCGGACGGCGTGCTGCGACCGGCCGTGGCCGCGGACGATCTCGACGAGGTCAGCGCCGCGCTGGATTCGGCGCTCGATGCTGCGCTGGCTCAGGTCACTGCGATGCGCGAGCAGGAAGGGCGCAATCTCGCTATGGTGCTGGGCGCCGATCTGCTCGCCGTCACCGCGGGCGTGGTCGATGTGCGCAGGCTGCTGCCCGAGGCGCTCGATGCGCACAAGCAGCGGCTGGCCCAGCGGATCAGGGAGCTGGCCGGAGAGGCGGTGGATCGAGCGCGCCTGGCCCAGGAGGCGGCGATGCTCGCCGAGCGCGCGGATCTGGCCGAGGAGCTCGACCGGCTGGAGAGCCACGTCGCGCAGTTCGGCGAGCTGCTCGACCAGGACGGGTCCAAGCCGGTCGGGCGGCGCCTCGACTTCCTGGCCCAGGAGATGTTCCGCGAGGCCAACACGCTGGGCAGCAAGGGCGCGGACGCGGGGATCGTTCACCGAGCGGTCGAGATCAAGGCGGCAGTGGAGCGGCTGCGCGAGCAGACGCAGAACGTGCTCTGACGAAGGGCGAATTGGAGGCTGCGATGAAAGGAAGACTGCTAAACATCGGCTTTGGAAACGTTGTTGTATCGTCACGCGTGGTGGCCATCGTCAGCCCCCAGTCCGCTCCGATGAAGCGGCTCAAGGAGGAGGCGCGCAGCGCGGGCAAGCTGATCGACGCGACCCAGGGTCGCCGGACCCGATCGATCATCATCACCGACAGCGACCACGTGATCCTCTCGGCGATCCAGGCCGAGACGATCGCCCAGCGGTTCTCGGCCGAGCCCAGCGTGCGCCTGGCCGCGGAGACCGATTCCTAGTGGGTCGGGCACGGTCTGGCGACCCGGAGGGCGTCGAGCCCGCCGCCATCGTCGAGAGGCTACGCGAGGAGCTCCCGGGCGCGGACCTGAGCATTCTCGAGCCGGCCGCCGAGGCCGCGGGCAACCTGGGCCAGGAGCGCCGAGCTCGGGCCGCCGCGCTGGCCGAGGTGGCGGCCCGCATCAGCCTCGATCCGATGACCGCGGCCGCGGCGCTGGCCGTGGGTGCGGGTGTGGTCGATCCGGTCAAGGCGCGCGCGATGGCCGGAGCCGAGGTGGCGCTCCTGGTCGAGAGCTTCGGGGGGCTGTCCAAGCTCGAGCGCGTGCGCGATCCCGAGGCCCAGGCTCGCTACCTGCGGCCGATGCTGGTTTCGATGGCCGGCGACGTGCGGGTGGTGGTGCTCAAGCTGGCCGAGGTGTGCCTGCGTCTGCGCGAGGCGGTTCGCGGGCGCAATAGCTCGCGGATGGCCGGGCTGGCGCGGCAGGCGCTGGTCCTGCACGCGCCGCTGGCGCACCGACTCGGCGTGGCCTGGCTCAAGTCCGAGCTCGAGGATCTGGGCTTCGCCGTGCTCGAGTCCAAGAAGCACGCCGATCTGCGGCAGAAGCTCGACCGTACGCGTCGCGAGCGCGACCAGAAGATGGAGGAGGTTAGACGCGATCTGCTGCGCGCCCTGGCCGGGCACCAGCCGCCGCTGAAGGGGCACGTGTACGGCCGGCTGAAGCACCTGTTCTCGATCCAGCGCAAGCTCGAGGCGCAGAAGATCCACTTCGAGCAGGTGATGGACATCGTGGCCTTCCGTATCCTGCTCGACACCAAGGACCAGTGCTACGCCGCGCTCGGCGTGATCCACGGCATGTGGGTTCCGGTGCTCGGAAGATTCAAGGACTGGATCGCGATGCCCAAGGCCAACGGGTACCGCTCGCTGCACACCACGGTGCTGCACCCCAAGAGCGGGCGTATCGAGATCCAGATCCGCACCAACGAGATGCACCGCATCGCCGAGGAGGGCCTGGCCGCGCACTGGCGGTACAAGGAGGGCAAGAGCGGGGGGAACGGCCCGTCGCCCGCGGGGCGCGACGTCGAGGGATTGCCCTGGCTCTCGCGGCTGGTGAGCGAGATGGACGAGGCCGCGGCGGCGGGCCCGCAGGAGGCGGTGGCGGCGGTGGAAAACGGGCTGCTGCCCGAGGTGGTGTACGTGTTCACGCCGCAGGGCGACCTGCGGGAGCTGCCGGCCGACTCGACACCGGTGGACTTCGCGTACTCGATCCACTCCGAGGTCGGCGGCCACTGCGTCGGCGCCAAGATCGACGGCCGCATCGTCAAGCTGAACTACGTGCTGCAGAACGGCGACCAGGTGGAGATCCAGACCCACAAGCACCAGAAGCCGCGGGAGGACTGGCTGAACTTCGTGCGCACACCGCGCGCCCGGCAGAAGATCCGCCAGCACATTTCCTCCGAGCGCCGGTCCCGCGCCCGCGAGGTGGGCCAGGAGGCGATCGACAAGGCGCTGCGCGGCACGGGGCACACGCTGGCGCGGCTGCTGAAGAAGGGCGAGGCCGCCGCCGCGCTGGAGGCGACGCGCTACCGCAGCCTGGACGAGCTGATCCTCGCCGTGGGCTACGGCAAGATCACGGCCGAGCAGGCGGTCAAGCTGCTGCTCCCCGACGAGTCGGCTGCGGTCGCGGACCCGGCCCGCTCGGCTGAGGAGGCGGCCGTCCGGGAAGGGCGCAAGCCGGGGCTGAAGCTCGGCGGCCTCGACGACCTGCTGGTGCGCTATGCGCGGTGCTGCAATCCGGCGGCCGGCGACGACGTGGTGGGCTTCATCACGCGCGGCCGCGGTGTGACCGTGCACCGCAGCGACTGCAAGCGGCTGGCCGATCTGGAGCCGGCGCGGCGGATCGACGTGTACTGGGACATGGGCAAGAGCCGCAAGCGCCAGGCCACGATCGCGATCCGTTCGCACAACCGGATCGGCATGCTGGCCAACGTGAGCAAGGTATTCCAGGAGGCGGGCATCGACATCATCAGCTCGTCGAGCAGGGTGGCCGTGAACCAGCGCGCAGACCTGAGCTTCACGGTCAGCGCGCCGAACGCCGTGGTGCTCAACGGTGCGCTGAAGAAGATCCGCCGGATCGGCGGTGTGATCTCGGCGAGCCGGAAGTAGCATTCCGGAGCACCGCGTGCCGTAACCTGTCGCTCCGACCCGCGAATCAGGGGAAAACTGTTGACATTGCACATTTCTTCTGGCTATTGTGCTCTCTCGAATCATTCCGCCGCTTGTTTCCCGTGGGGGAAAAGCGGCTCGGAGGTCATCGAGAATGTTGAAGTGGGTGGTAACGGCTGTCGCGCTTCTCTCCCTGGGCCTCGGCCTGGCCGTCGGCTGCGGGGACGACGAGGATTGCATCAACGTGAGCGGGACCTGGTACTTGACCACGGATCTCTCCTCCGGCGAGTACACGGACGACCAGTGTACCGTCGAGCAGCGGGGTTGCGACATCACCGTCGCCTGCCAGGGCGGCACCACCTCGTACGGATCGGTGGACGGCAACCGCGTCAGCTTCCCGATCAGCTGGCTCTCCGGCGGCGGTGACACGCCCACCGTAAACCGCGGCAGCTGCACCGCGGACAAGACCGGCGTTGTGACGCTGGCCGGCGATGCGGCGGGCCTGGGTTGCGGGGCGTACGGCGCAGCCTCCCTCGCGCCGGTTCACATCAACGTCAACTGCCTCGAGGTCGGCAACGCGACGTGGGAGCGGCTCGCGGTCACCGAGAATGCCTGCCCCTTCGAGGACGACTTCGTCGCCAGCTACACCGTCGAGCAGTCTTGCTGTGTGCTCGGTCTGGACACGGGAGGTCAGGCCGGAATCGCCGCCCTCGGCTTCTCCACCGTCAGTGGTTCAGCCGTGGCGCTCGACTGGCCGGAGACCGAGGACATCACCCTGCCCAGCGGGATCACCAACATGCTCTTCTCCAAGGGAACGATCGAGGACGAGGAGGCCGCCGACGGGGTGGACAAGCCGCCGCGCGTGATGAAGATCAGCGTCAGCTACTGGACCTCGCCCACATCGGCCGAGGAACGCTGCACGATCATGTACCGCGTGCCTTCCCGGCTCTAGGCAACCTCTCGCCATTCCCGTGCTCGTGCGCGGGAGAGTGCGTTGACACCCACTCATCCCCTTGCTATATCCCCGGCGTCAGCAGACGGCCCCCCGCGTTCCCGGTGAATGCGGTAAACCGCCGGAGTTTAGGAGGTTTCCGGATGGGATTCGATTACAACAACTTGCTCGTCGAGGTCGAGGACAAGGTGGCCGTGGTCAGCTTCAACCGGCCCAAGGCGCTCAATGCGCTCAACCCACCGCTGATCGAGGAACTGGTCGACTGCTTCCAGCGACTCGAGGCCGATACCGCGGTCCGTGCCGTGATCCTCACCGGCGCGGGCGACAAGGCCTTCGTGGCCGGCGCCGACATCAAGGCGATGGCGGATTTCAACGGCCTGCAGGCCAAGCAGTTCTCGGGTTATGGGCAGCACCTGCTGCACTTCGTCGAGGACATGAGCACACCGGTGATCGCCGCGGTCAATGGCTTCGCCCTCGGAGGCGGCACCGAGATCGTGCTCGCCTGCGACTTCGCCTACGCCTCTGACAGGGCCAGCTTCGGCCAGCCCGAGATCAATATCGGCGTGATCCCGGGTTTCGGCGGCACGCAGCGGCTCTCGCGGCTCTGCGGCAAGGCGATGGCGATGGAGCTCTGCCTCGCCGGCGAGCGGATCTTGGCCGATGAGGCGCTGCGTATCGGCCTTGTCAACAAGGTCGTACCCCACGACGAGCTGCTCGATGCGGCCAAGGCCACGGCGAGGAAGATCGCCGGCAAGGGAGCGGTGGCCGTGCGCGCGGCAAAGCGCGCGATTCACACCGGGTACGACGTGGATCTGCGAAATGCCTGTCGCATGGAGCGCGATGCCTTCGCCCTGTGCTTCGACAGCCCGGACCGCAAGGAAGGCATGTCGGCTTTCATCGAGAAACGCGAGGCTAGCTTCTCCGACTCGTTGGAGTGAAAGAGGTCACCCCATGGATTTCGAGCTTAGTGAAGAACAGCAGATGGTCCGCGACATGGTGCACCGGTTCGGTGAGGAGAAGATCAAGCCCTCTGCTGCGCAGTGGGACAAGGAGCACCACTTCCCCACCGAGGTGGTCCGCGAGATTGGCTCGATGGGTTTGATGGGCGTGACCGTGCCCGAGCAGTGGGGCGGCGCCGGCATGGACTACGTGACCTACGTGCTGGTGGTCAGCGAGCTGTCGCGGGCATGCGCCGGCGTCGGCGTGATCTGCTCGGTCAACAACTCGCTGTACTGCTACCCGGTTATGAAGTACGGCACCGACGAGCAGAGGGAGAAGTTCCTCAAGCCCGTGGCGTCGGGCCAGTTCGAGGGCTGCTATGGGCTCACCGAGGCCGACGCCGGCTCCGACCCGGCGGGCATGCGCACCACCGCGGTGCTCGACGGCGACGAGTGGGTGATCAACGGCGAGAAGAAGTTCATCACCAACGGCAAGCAGGCCCGCTACATGGTCTTCGCCGCGGTGACGGACAAGGAGAAGGGGTACAAGGGCATCACCCAGTTCGTGATCGACCTCGAGAACACGCCCGGCTTCACGGTCGGCTATGTCGAGGAGAAGATGGGCATCCGCGCCACCTCGACCACCGAGATGGTCTTCGACGAGGCGCGTATCCCCAGGAGCGCGATCCTCGGCGAGCCGGGCAATGGCTTCCGCCAGATGCTGGAGACGCTCGACTCGGGCCGCATCGGCATCGGCTCCCAGGCGCTGGGCATCGCCAAGGCCTGCCTCGAGGAGGCGGTGGAGTTCACCTGCGAGCGCAAGCAGTTCGGCAAGCCGCTGAGCGCGATGCAGGCCAACCAGTTCAAGATGGCCGACATGGCGGCGCGGATCGACGCCTCGGAGCTGCTGCTGCTGCGGGCCGCGTGGCTCGAGGACCAGGGCAAGCCCTTCGAGAAGGAGGCGGCGATGGCCAAGATGTTCGCCTCCGACACCGCAATGGACGCGGGCGTCGAGGGCGTGCAGCTGCTGGGCGGGTACGGGTACTGCTCCGAGTACGCGATGGAGCGTCACATGCGCGACGCCAAGATCACTCAGATCTACGAGGGCACGAACGAGATCATGCGCCTGGTGATCGCCCGGCACGTGATCGGAAAGCGCTAGTCTACACCGATGCGCAAGATCACAGCCTTCAGGGCCAAGGGCCTGCGCAGCGCCCGGGAGAGCGTGCTCCAGGCCATCGCCCAGAACCAGCTCTCGGCCGAGCAGGGCTCGGGTTTCCTGATCGAGGAGGATTCGCCGCTGCTCTGCGGCAAGTTCGTCGAGACGGTGACCGTGCGCGAGGAGGTCTTCGATCTCGAGAAGCTGGAGTACTTCCCGAACCACCGCGAGCAGGTGCTGGTGTGCCAGTTCATGCTCGACCTGACGAACAGCTGGGTCTTCATCGAGGGAGCGATGGCCAACGCCAAGTCGCTGTTCGCCTTCCTCGTCGAGGCGGCGCAATCCAAGCTCTCGATCGAGTCTTGCACGGTGTCGCTGGCCTCGAGTCTCGATTCCCTGGCCGAGCGCTTCGGCGAGTACGAGGTGCTCAAGATCCGGGTGTCCAAGATCAGGCTCGACGGAAGCACGGCCTTTACCGGCGACATGCTGCCTCGGGGATGGACCGACGAGGCTGTGCTGCGCATGGCCCAGCACTGGCGCAACCTGACCGTGCGCGTGGCCGAGGACGAGGCCGAGGGCAAGGTGACGGTGGGGCGCAAGGCCGTGCTGCAGCTCCCCGATGACCTGTGGCTGGAAGCGGCGACCTGGACGCGGTTCCTGGCCAAGCTGGTAAAGGCGTCCGACCGACAGAGGGATCCCGATGTGGAGGAGGGGGCACAATGAGAAGGATCCTAATACCTCTTGCGATCTGTCTGGCGCTGGTTTCGCCGGCGCTCGCTGACAGCGGCGAGGCGCTGTTCGCAAGATTGCCACCGGTGGAGCTGCCGGAGCTGGACAAGGAGGTGATCGCATTTGGCGAGGAGGCGACCTTCATCCTCCTCGGGCTGACCCTGGCGGCGGAGACCTATGACGGCCGTTCGGCCAGCTCGCTCGCCGGAAGCAGCCTCGCCGGCGAGGACGTGTACTTCGACGCCGGGCTGGCGCTGCGGTACGACCGCTTCCTCGAGAGCGAGAACTGGGCGTACCGTATCCTCGGGTACGGCAAGTTCGCGGTGCAGGCCACCGACGATACCTACAGCATCAAACCCGGAGCGGTGCTCGCGCCGCGGTTCAAGTTCTACTTCGTCCCCGATCCTGCGGTGTTCGCGCATATCCAGATCGACGTGGACTACCGGACCGACAAGCAGAAGGACATCGATGCGGTGAGCCGTCTGGCGCTCCGTGCCGGCGCCGGTCTGGGCTATGGAAGGGTTTTCGACGTGGGGCCGCGGCAGCGGCTGGTCGCGGTCGAGAAGGCGCTGCGCAAGGCCGGCGTGCTCGACGACGAGATCCCGGCCGAGACCGGAGACCGGATCCTGCTGCACTGGTTCGCGCTGCGCGACGCGATCGGCTACTACCAGCATCTGGGTTACATGCTCAAGTGCCTCGGCGGCGACGGCCTGCTGCGCGAGGAGGTCGACTTTGCGCTGTCGTACCAGCTGCTGCAGATCCTGCGCGATCCGAGCTACGAGGACCGCCGCGACGGGCTCGAGCTGTGGCTCGACTTCATGTTCCACGACGAGGTGATCGACGAGCAGGTAGCCAATCTCGGGCTGCTGGCCTATCTCGAGCTGGCGCGCCCGATGGAGCACGACGAGCAGGTCACCTTCACCGCGGACTTCGGCATGGGCCTGTACAACGCCAAGCACTGGCGCCTGGGCCTGGACGTGCTGTACGAGAGCTACATGCACAGCGAGCACGGTGATCCGCTCGGCACGCTCTACGTCGGCGGCCTGGTCGATCTGGAGGCGGTCAACGGCGACGCGTCAAAGGTGGGCTATTTGGCCGGCGCCGTGTTCGGGTACGCCAATAGGTTCACCCGCAATCTCGAGTTCGCGGTTGATCTCGTGGCCGGGCTGGGCAGCGCGTCGATGGCGCTGCAGACCGACGCGGGCGTGGGCAGCGGGCCCTGGGGAGCGCAGGAGCGCTGGTTCGACACCACCATGCCGGGAGCGCGGGTCGATCCGAACGTGACCAGCGGTGAGAGCAAGGTGGGCTTCGTGATGCTGCTGCGCGCCGGCTTCCACTATGGCTGGGGACGCGGCAGCTTCGTGATCTACTAGGCGGGGAGGGGATGATGCGTTACGCGATGGCCTCGCTCTCGGTTCTGATCCTGGCCGCGGCCTGCGGCGACAATCACTCCACCGGGTACTGGCAGGACCCGCGCGACGACCTCGCCTTCGAGGGCTGGCAGCAGCCCGAGGATCAGGTGGACGAGAACCCGGTCTCGAAAGACTGCACCGACGCCTGCGCCGAGGTCGATGACTGCTATTCCCTGGCCGCGGAGCAGAAGGTGAACAGCTTCGAGTTTCCCGTGAATCTCTCGGGCGGCAAGTGCGTGGTGGCGTGTCAGAACGCCTTCTTCCTGGATGCAGTCTGGGCCTGTCTCGCCGATACCGAGAACAAGCTGGACGAGGACGGCAAGGTCGTGGAAAATTACTGCAGCTTCTACAAGAACCAGTGCTTCGCCCAGCAGTAGTCGCCGCAGCCGCAGGGACCGGATCGCCTGCAAGAACTTTTCTTTTTCATCGGTACGGAATACGGTGTCTGCTCAAGAGTAACGCGCACGAGATATGCCCCTGCGCGCGATCAGGGGCGAGGAGGTCGATCATGAGAAGATCCTCTAGTTATCTTCCGGTGTTGCTGGCGCTGACCTGGCTGGCGCTGCTCGGCTCGGCCTGTGACAGCGGATCGAGCTCGCCGAGCGGCGACACGGACGTGGACACGGATGTGGACACCGACACCGACACGGACACGGACACGGACACGGATACCGACACCGACACCGACACGGACACGGACACGGATACCGACACCGATACCGACACGGACACGGATACCGACACGGATACCGACACGGATACCGACACGGATACCGACACCGATACCGACACGGACACGGATACCGACACGGACACGGACACGGACACCGACACGGACACCGACACGGACACCGACACGGATACCGACACGGACACTGACACTGACACTGACACGGACACTGACACGGACACGGACACGGACGCGCCCTTTGTCGTGGTCGGCTCCGAACCCGTGGACGGTGCGGTCAGCGTGCCGCTGACCACGGATCTGGCCGTTGAGTTCTCCGAGCCCGTGGACATCAGCCAGGGCATCATGTGGTGGCTCGATCCGGAGCCGCCCGCCGGGTACCCGGACGTGGGCTGGAACACCGACGTGACCGAGTTCCGCTTCGCCGACGTGGGCCTCGAGGCCGACACCCAGTACTCGATAATCGTGCTCGCAGCGACCAGCCAGGAGGGAGATCCGCTGGCCCAGGTGTTCGAGGCCTCCTTCACCACGGGCGCGGCCCTGCCCGACACCAGCATCGCCGGAACCCTGGGCTACTTCCTGAGCCCGCCGCCAAACTACTTCCCGGCCACGCTCGAGGGCGCGTCGGTCCTCGCCGCCGAGCAGTTCGAGGGCGGCCCGACCGACATCGGCGGGATCGCCGCGGTCGACGCCAACAACGATTACCTGATCGACCACATCCCGGCGGGAACGTACTTCATGATGGCCTTCCTCGATAGCGGCGGCAACGAGTTCGTCGGCTTCCACGGCGACGGCGACATGAATCCCTTCGAGCCCGAGGACCGGGTCACGATCAACGAGGGCGAGCAGCTCACCGAGCGCGACATCACGGTGTTCCTTGACAAGTTCCAGCTGACCGGTGTTCAGCCGCAGTACGGCTCCACCGGCGTCAACACCGCGGTCACGCTCAAGAGCACCTTCAGCGCGCGAGTCGATCCGACCACCGCGGTGATCGCGTTCGACCCGGCGCCGCTGAACAAGGGTGAAGTACTCAGCGACGACGGCGGCTTCGCGATCAAGCTGGATCTGCTTCTCGAGGACGACACCTCGTACGGTGTGCTGCTCTCGGCGCTCGGGGGCGCGGACGGCGGCGATATCGATGAGGGAGCTTTCCTGCGCTTCACCACCGGCGATGCCTTCCCCACGGGCAAGATCACGGGCACGGTCAAGGGGGGCGACGGCATGACCGCCGATGACATCGAGGATGGCATCACCGTGGTGCTGGCGCGCGAGCGGCTGGTCAGCGGATTCCGTCCGGCCGGCGATCTGGGGGTGGTGGCGATCGACTGGATCCCGGACCCGGGTGACGAGTTCGAGAGCGACGGCGCCGAGTTCGAGTTGGAGGGCATCCCGGCTGGCACGTACACGCTGTTCGCCGTGGCCGAGCTGTCAGGCCAGGACGGCGGCGTGGCCATGGGCTACCTCGACGCCCAGACCGACGGGGTGTACGACGACAACGACCTGTTCCCCTTTGCCGACGGCGAGACCAAGACCGTACCGCTGACCATCGCGCCGTGGGCCGGCGACGGCTCGATCTCGGGCACGATCAGCCTGGACACGGCGCTGCAGGGCGTGGACGATCTGCCGCTTGGCGTGTTCGTCGGCGTGACGCTGGAGAAGCCGCAGCTCGGAGACGATCTCGATTTCAAGGCCGCCGCGCTGACCGACGCCAGCGGCGTTTTCACTATCCCGGGCCTGTTCGCCGACACGTACTACATCACCGCGCTGTACCAGACCGAGGCCGGCTCGCTGGCTGGCGGGGTCTACAAGGGTGCGCTGGACGTGACGCCGGTGCCCGTGGGCGAGGGCGAGGACGTGACCGGGATCGACTTCACGGTCTACAGCCTGGGCGCGCCATAGACGGCGGCAGCTGGAATAGGGAGGCGCCGGAGCCGGCCTCCGGCGCCGGCTCGGTCCCGTACGGCGCGCAGAACTGGTTGGTGCGCCTCACCGCGAGCACGCCATCGACCAGCCCGGCGGCGATCAGCACGCCCAGCGTGACCAGGCCGGAATAGGTCAGCCAGTTGTCCTTGTCCTCGTCGCCGGTGGCGCTGGCAAAGCCGGCGATGGCCAGGCTCGAGGCTGCGGCGCGACCGCCGGCCCAGAGCCAGGCCTCGAGATCCTCCTCGGCCTGCCAGTGGCCAGCGCTCGGCGAGAAGATCGCCGAGGAGAACAGGAAGCCGTACCCGATGCCGCGCTCGGTCTTGCCGTCGAACTGCAGCAGCGAGATGCCGATCGCCGATCCCAGCACCAGGCCGGCGATGCCCACCATCAGGCCGCTCTCCGGACGCAGCGGCGCCTCGAGGCAGACGGCCGGGCGGTCCTGTCCCAGCACCGGCTTGTCGAATGACTCGATCTTGACGTCGAAGTGCGGGCGGTGCGGCTTCTCGTCCGGCGGGAGCTCGGGCGGCGGGAGCGCCGCCGGCAGCAGCGGCTCGACACTCGCCGCCTGCTCCGCAGCGGTGATCTGCGAGTACAGCTCCAGGCCGCGGGTGTAGTAGCGCAGGCAGAGCCTGCCGGCGCGCTCGTCGAGCGCCACGAGCTCCTCGCGCAGCGGCGACAGCGCCACGGAGTCGGTCGGATCCCGCTTCAGGGTCTCGGCGTACTGCCTCACGAGCGTCTCGAAGCGGTCGAGCGCGGCCGGGCAGTCCAGCACGCCGGATGGCACGGCGCTGTCGGAGGGCCTGTCCGCCTCGGCCGCGACGGATAGCGAGGGAGCGAGCGCCAGTAGTAGCAGAGAGCTGCGCCGGATCATGGTGCTCCTCCCGGGGCCGGCGGTGGGTTCGGGGCCTTGGGCTCGCACACTGTACCGTGCGGCAGGGCCTTGGTCCAGGAGATATCATCGAGGATGCGATCGCCGCCTTCCGGCCCGGCCGCGCGGGCCCGGATGCGGACCCGCTCCCGGTCGATCTCGACCAGGGTGTAGTGATTTGTATCGGCGCAGACCTGGCTACCCTCGGCCGGCGAGAGCACGAGCCAGCAGCGCATGGTCGGGGCGCCGGCACCGCCGGTGGTGATGTGCACCGTGCCCCTGAAGGGGGTCTCGTCGGTCTCGGACGGCGCGGGAGCGTCGGCGGGCCGGGACGGCAGGAAGCGCTCGTACCAGTGGACGTGGCCCTGGAACACCAGGTCGACCTCGAGGCGGTCGAGCACTGGCAGCAGCGCCGCGTTCTGCCCGTGCTCGTCGGGCGGGTGGCCGATACCGAGCACTCCGCGGCTGGTTCGCAGCGGATGATGCAGCACCACCACCCGCCAGGGCCGCGGGTGCCGGCCGAGCATCAGCTCGAGCCACGCAGCCTGCTTGCGGGCCTCGTCGTTGCCTGGCTCCGTGCCGAACAGCGCAGAGTTGAGCACGGCCACGGCGACCGGCCCGTACGTGAAGAAGTACAGATCCTCGGCCTGCATCGTGCCGTTGCGCGGTACCTGGAACACACGGTTGAAGTTGGCCCGGGCGCCGCGTCCGGGACCGTCGTCGTGATTGCCGACCGTGGGCATGTGGAACACGCCGCCGAGCAGCCCGTCGGTGGCATCGAGCCACTTGACCCAGTCCTCCCCCTCCCGACCCTCGCGGACCAGGTCGCCGGTGTCGAGGACGAAGGCCGGGTCGTCCTCGAGCGCCCGGGACAGGACCTCGCGGAAGATCGGGGACACGCCGTCGCGGGCTCCGCGTCCGTCTCCCAGCACCGCGAAGCGCACCGGCTCGCAGAAATCGACGGGACCGGTCCAGAAGCTGTTGATCCCGGACCAGCCCTGTGGACCGCCCACGCGGTAGAAGATCTTGGTGTCCGGCCGCAGGTCGTCCAGCACTGCGTTGCGGAACAGGCCGATGTCCGGGACCTCGGCCCGGGTGGCCAGGGTGGTGCGGTCGAGCGCCCCTGCGGTGAGGCCCCACTGCACGATGTCGCCGCCCTCGGCCTCGTCGGCCCAGGAGATGCCGGCCCGGGTCGAGGTGTCGGCGTCCACGAAGCTGACGCTGATCCAGCGGGGATCGCCCAGCACCTCGGCCGGGAGCAGCAGGCAGCAGGCGGCGATCAGCCAGGTTGGATGGCAGGGAAGGAATCTCACGGCACTCCTTCGCAGCAACTCCCCCGCGACAGTTCCACAAAATCGCACAGGTTCGGCGTTGCGGTCAAGAATGGAGTTATTCGGTATTGTTTCGGAATCTAGTGGCGGCGCAGCCGCGCTGCCAGGAACAGGCCGATGCCGAGCAGTCCGAGCAGGGTCAGATCGGCCGGGCCCGCGGTAGCGCATCCACTGTCCGAGCTCCCGCTGTCCGAGTCGCTGTCCGCGTCCGTGTCCGCATCCGAGTCCGCGTCCAAGTCTGCGTCCGAGTCCATGTCGGTGTCCACGTCGGTGTCCACGTCGGTGTCCACGTCGGTGTCCACGTCGGTGTCCACGTCGGTGTCCACGTCGGTGTCCACGTCGGTGTCCACGTCGGTGTCCACGTCGGTGTCCA
>Ga0272442_10001062_pt1 | contig 42380 bp, 39 predicted proteins | sample SSMForm2O_FD_200262 | JGI IMG/M metagenome (GOLD analysis project Ga0272442, IMG submission 200262) | Marine sediment archaeal communities from Little Sippewissett salt marsh, Falmouth, MA, United States - SSM-Form-2O | ecosystem: Environmental > Aquatic > Marine > Wetlands > Sediment ...
GTACGTGCCGGACGCTACGGACGTAAAACCGGGAAAGGCGTGTACGATTATACAAAATAAGGGGTATGGGTCGTGGAACCCGCACATGCGCGCAATACCATGCGCGGGACACGGCCTGCAACTATTAATGTGTGTGCTTAAAGAGCAGTTCGAAAGGAAGAGGGAGGGGTTGGATGAGCGCTTTGATGCAGCAATATCGGAACAAACTAGTCTCAGCGGATGATGCGGTGACGCTAGTCAAGTCAGGCGATAATGTACAGTATGGCGAGTTCGTTATGAATTCATTTATGCTTGATGCGGCCCTGGCAAAGCGAAAAGACGCATTGAAAAACGTGACCGTCAGAACCACAACGATGCCTATCGCACCTGCCATTGTAAAGGCAGATCCCGAAGGAGAATCCTTTACCTATGTTGATTTGCATTTCAGCGGGGCGAGCCGCAAACTTCATGATAACAATCAGTGTTTTTATTCACCACTGACATATCATGAGATTCCTTCCTGGTATGCCTTGGGGCATGTGACATGCGATGTGGCAATGATCAAAATTGGACCGATGGACGAACACGGGTATTTCAATCTTGGTACTTCCTGTTCCATTACACCGTTTTTCACTGACGCTGCGAAAATCGTCATTGCGGAAGTGAATGAATCGATTCCCCGATGTCTTGGTGGTGAGCGGGAAGTGATTCATATTTCCGATATCGATTATCTGGTCGAGGGTGATAATCAGCCGCTTATCAATCTGCCGGAAATCCCGGTGACGGATATCGACAATCAAGTGGCCGATCTTATAATGGAAGAACTTACCGATGGATCATGCATTCAGCTGGGTATAGGTGCCATGCCGAATGCGATCGGTGCCAAGATAGCGGCGTCCGATCTTAAAGATTGTGGTGTCCATACCGAAATGCTGGTCGACTCGTTTGTCGACATGTACGACGCGGGTAAACTGACGGGTAAACGAAAGGCCCTGCAGCAAGGTAAGATGACCTATACCTTTGCCATGGGTACCGATAAACTGTATAATTTTCTCGACAACAATCCGGCATGTAACATTTTCCCCGTCGATTACACGAATAATCCGTGGGTAATCGCCAAGAACGATAATGTCGTTGCGATTAACAATGCCGTCGAGGTCGACCTCTTCGGGCAGGTCTGCTCCGAGTCTTCCGGGGCCCGTCAGATTTCGGGTACCGGCGGGCAGTTTGACTTTATATTCGGGGCCTATAAATCACATGGCGGCAAGGCCTTTATCTGTCTGAGTTCCACCGTTAAAGGTCCGAACGGCGAGCTGGTGTCGCGCATCAAGCCGACACTGACCCCGGGCGCGACCGTGACGGTGCCCCGGAGTGTCACATCATATATCGTGACCGAGTACGGGGTTGCCAATATTAAGGGTAAATCAACATACGAACGTGCGGAGGCCCTTGTCAACATCGCGCATCCCGATTTCAGGGACGAGTTGATCAGGGAGGCCGAAGCGATGAATGTCTGGAGAAGGAACGGTCATGGCTGATCCGTGACTGAGCAGTGAAAAATTACTTTGAGAACCTGACCACAACCTTTCTTTGAAGAAGGTTGTGGTCAGGGTTTCTGTTCGGTTGGGGTGAATCAATCCTTGAAGATCGCACCGGTGCTTGCCGATGTCACCATGCGCGCATACCGAGCAAGATAGCCTGTCGTGATGGCCGGTTCTTTGGGGCTGAGTGCGGTTTTCCGTTTTGTCAATTCGTCGGAATCGACCTTCAGCTCGATCGTTTTGCGGGGGATATCAATCTTGATGACATCGCCCTCCTCAATCAGGGCGATGGGACCGCCTTCGGCTGCTTCGGGAGATATATGTCCGATGGCCGCCCCCCGCGTTCCTCCGCTGAAACGGCCGTCTGTCAGGAGCGCCACGCTGGTATCGAGACCCATGCCGGCAATCGCCGATGTAGGTGACAGCATTTCCCGCATTCCCGGGCCGCCTTTGGGGCCTTCGTACCTGATGACCACCACATCACCCGGTTGTATCATGCCTTCCAGGATGGCCTTGATGGCGTCATCTTCAGAATCGAAGACACGGGCGCGACCTTCATTAACCATCATGTCGGGTGCAACGGCCGACTGTTTGACCACCGCCCCGTCCGGTGCGAGGTTGCCACGGAGGATGGCGATACCGCCTTCCGTGTTGTAAGGGTTATCGATTGGACGGATGACCGATCGATCTTTCACCGTCACATTTCGTAAATTCTGTCTCACTGTCTTGCCCGTGACAGTCAGCACATCCTCATTTATTGCACCCAGAGTGCTGATCTCCTGCATTACGGATTGGATGCCGCCTGCCCGGTAAAGATCTTCCACATGATGCGGTCCCGCCGGGCTGAGATGACAGATGTTCGGTGTGATCTTGCTGATATCATTGAATAATTCAAGATTGAGCGTGATGCCGGCCTCGTGCGCAACGGCGGGAATGTGAAGCACTGTATTGGTAGAGCAGCCGAGCGCCATATCCACCGCGATGGCGTTTTTGAAGGCGTCAAGGGTTGCGATGTCACGCGGTTTGATATCATTTTTGACGAGCTTCATGATCTGCATGCCTGCCTGTTTGGCCAGGCGTCGCCGCGCCGCCAGTACTGCCGGAATAGTGCCGTTGCCGGGGAGTCCCAGTCCCAGCGCCTCGGTGACGCAGTTCATGGAATTTGCCGTAAACATGCCGGAGCATGATCCGCATCCCGGGCAGGCACAGTCCTCCAGTGTTTTCAATGCCTTTTGTGTGATCTTGTGTGATTTTACCTGCCCGACGCCCTCGAAGACGCTGATCAGGTCCACCGGTCTGCCCTCCAGGACACCCGCCATCATCGGTCCACCGCTGACGACGATAGTCGGGATATTCAGGCGCAGTGTCGCCATGAGCATTCCCGGTATGATTTTATCGCAGTTGGTAATCATCACCAGGCCGTCGAAGGGGTGGGCGGTGGCCATGATTTCGATGGAGTCGGCGATTAGTTCTCGTGATGCCAGCGAGTACTTCATGCCGGCATGCCCCATCGCGATACCATCGCACACGCCGATAGTCGGAAATTCGACAGGTGTACCCCCGGCGAGGCGTATCCCTGCCTTGGCGTCTTCGGTGATCGTATCAAGGTGAATGTGACCGGGAATGATTTCATTGGCTGCATTGACGACACCGATCATCGGTCTGGACAGCTCGTCGTCCGTGTATCCCATCGCTTTGAAGAGCGATCGATGTGGTGCCCGCTCCAGCCCTTTTTTCATCAAGTCACTTCGCATAGTTCCTCCTGTTGTTTGTACGGATGTCCGGTCAATTCTTTTTCCGTCGTTCGGGTCTGAGGGAGCGAAGCACAGTGCCCGCCTGCCACATTTCCATATTCCGCATCTCATCGAGTTCCTTCTCGAGTTTCTCTCTATAGTCGGGGGCGCTGTTTGCATCGAGAACGATCTTTGTTTCCACCCCGGTCTTGACCCGCTCGTACAGTTCGTCAAAAACGGGTGATACGGCATCTCTGAATCGTCCCTTCCAGTCGAGGGCACCGCGCTGTGCCGTGGTGCTGCAGTTTGCATACATCCAATCCATACCGTTCGCACCGACGAGTCCTATGAGACTCTGGGTCAGCTCTTCTACCGTCTCATTGAACGCCTCGCTCGGGCTGTGTCCGTTTTTGCGCAGGGTATTATACTGTGCCTCCATAATGCCGGCGAGAGCCCCCATCAGTACGCCCCGTTCTCCCGTGAGATCGCTGAAAACCTCGTTTTCGAATGTCGTCGGAAACAGATAGCCCGAGCCGATGGAGATCCCGAGTGCCGTCACGCGGTCCCGGGCGTTGCCTGTGTAATCCTGAAAGACGGCCATGCTCGAATTGATACCACTGCCCGCCAAAAAGTTGGCACGAACCGTGCGGCCGGCACCCTTGGGGGCAATCAGGATAACATCGACATTCTCGGGAGGTATAACGCCTGATTGCTCTTTATAGGCGATTGAAAATCCGTGCGAGAAATACAAGGCGTTACCTTCTTGCAGGTGCGGTTTGATGCGGGGCCACATATCCTTCTGCCCGGCATCGGAGAGGAGACAGGCAACGATGGTTCCCTGTGAGGCTGCTTCTTCAACGGAGAAAAGAGTCTCGCCCGGTACAAAACCATCGGCGACCGCCTTGTCCCAGGAGGCGCCCCCCTCGCGCTGTCCGATGATGATTCTGACACCGTTATCTCTCATATTTAGGGCCTGTCCCTGGCCCTGCACGCCATACCCCAGCATGGCGACTGTTTCGTTCTTCAGTACCTCCTGGGCCTTTGCCAGTGAAAATTCTTCGGGTGTAATGACCTCCTCCATAGTGCCGGCAATATTGATTTGTGCCATGAATTTGCTCCTTCTGCTCCTTTTGAAATTAAGTCATGAAATAAAATCCACGAATAGTTCCGATGTCCTCAGATTCCACGTCCGGCATGGTTTAGAGTGCAACAGTTCCGGATCTGCTGAGGTCTTCAATTCCCAGCGGTTCGAAGCGATTCACTAGGTCCTGAATATCTTCCACGCTGCCCGTCGCCTCGATAACGCAATAGTCTCCTTTTTTCATCACGATCTTACATTCGCATGTGTCGATCATCTTCATAATATTATCCCTGTTTTCATCGGTCAGTTTCAGACGCATCAGCACCATCTCACGCTGACCGTATTTGGAGTCGCGGACGTGAGAAACACTCTGAACATCGACCAGTTTCTTGAGTTGATTCTGAATCTTGGTGACTGTGCTGGAATCACCCTTTGTCACAATTCTGATTTTCGTCACCTCAGGTTCCCTGGTAATATTCGCACTGATGCTCTCTATGTTAAAGCCTCTTCCGCTGAAAACGCCGGCGATTCTTGCGAGGACATCCGGTTTGTTATGGACAATGAGTTTGATGGTGTGTTTTTTTACTTCCATAAATTCCTTTTCCTTTCTCTAAGGTCACATCTGAGTTTAACGTCCAAGGTCCATGTCGCTTATAGGTGATCCCGGTTTCACCATGGGATACACGCCTTCTTCCGGCTCAACCGCAATATCCATGATGACCGGACCGGGTGTCGAGAGTCCTTTTTTCAAGACGGCCTCCAATTCGTCTGGTTTGGTTGCCCTGAGACCGGTTGCGCCGTAAGCCTCGGCTAATTTGACAAAGTCGGGCACCTGTTCGACGATCGTTTGGGAGTATCTTTTGTCATAGAAGATTTCCTGCCATTGTCGCACCATGCCGAGGAACCCATTGTTAAGGATGCATATTTTAACCGGAATGTTGTAGTTGACCGCCGTGGCAAGTTCCTGAATGTTCATTTGTATGCTTCCGTCACCCGCGATGTCAATGACCGTTTTTTCGGGGAAGGCGATCTGGGCGCCGATGGCAGCGGGAAATCCGTATCCCATGGTGCCCAGTCCTCCCGATGTTAGGAACGTGTTGGGCCGATCGAATTTATAGAATTGTGCGGCCCACATCTGATTCTGTCCTACCTCAGTCGTGATGATGGCGTCACCGTTCGTCAATCGGTAAAGTTCCTCAATCACCTGCTGCGGTTTGATTGTGTTGCCCAAGCAATAGGACAAGGGCGCGTATTCTTTCCATGCATTAATTTGTTCGAACCATGCTTTCCGTTCCTTTTCGGGGTAAGTAAAATGATTTTGGTGGAGCATTTTGTTGAGCTGTTGCAGCGCCGATTTACAGTCGCTGACAATGGGCAGATCCACGAGTACGTTCTTGTTGATCGAGGCCGCATCGATGTCAATGTGAATAATCTTGGCATTTGGTGCGAATCCGTCAATCTTGCCCGTGACGCGATCGTCGAAACGGGCTCCGATTGTGAGCAAGAGATCACAGTCAGTAATTGCCATGTTCGCGTAATATGTGCCGTGCATGCCGGGCATGCCGAGTGACAGCGGATGGGTCCCGGGAAATGCGCCGATACCCATGAGGGTATGGGTGACGGGTATTTGGACTTTATCAATAAATGCCTTTAAATCTTCCGAGGCCTTGCCGAGAATAATGCCCCCGCCGATCATTACGACCGGCCTCTTGGCCTGTTTGATCATCTGCAGGGCCTCGTTCAGCGCCGAAAGGTCGGGAATATAGATGGGGTTCTGAGACGGCGTTTTGAGCGGGCCGGATTCCTGGTATTCCGTTTCGGACTGAGATACATCTTTCGGCAGATCGACGAGGACCGGACCGGGCCGCCCCGATCTGGCAATATACATAGCCTCCTTGACGGTCCGGGCGAGATCTTCAACCTTGCGGACAATGAAATTATGTTTTGTACAGGGCCGCGTAATGCCGGTAATATCCGCTTCCTGGAACGCATCCGACCCGATCAGTGCAGTCGTTACCTGACCGGTAAATACCACCATGGGAATCGAATCCATGTATGCGGTCACAATGCCTGTGACGGTATTTGTCGCACCGGGACCCGACGTCACCAGGCACACGCCGACTTTGCCCGATGCCCGTGAATAGCCGTCGGCGGCATGTGCGGCGCCCTGTTCATGTCGTACGAGGATGTGTTTGAATTTGGACTTGTAGATTTCGTCGTAAATATCCAGTACTACGCCCCCGGGATACCCGAAAATGGTATCGACTCCCTCATTTGCCAGAGCTCTGAGCAAGATTTGTGCTCCCTTAAGCTTCACCTGTGCACCTCCTTATTATTTCATCAACATGTAGATAATGGCTCTAAAAAAAAACCGTTACCAGGGCTGGTAACGGTTTCAGTATCGCACGATCTGTTGTCTGTTTACACCATCACCCAGCCCCCATATGGAAGGAGATAATTATGCTAATTATAATTATGTTCTGAAGCAGCGTGATAGCGCGTTTCATATGTTTTACCTTTGTTACTACCGATGATATACGTGTCTGGCACTTTTAACAACTCCCGCATGTATTGTCAAGAAGATAATTCTTAACGATTCTGTGTTACTTTTCCCCCGGTGTTTGTCCATGTGTGTATGCCGAGGGGCATCTGTTGATGAATGCCGAGTGTGTCAGGTCCTGAGGGGGTAATGCCGCCGCTCATCAGTGAAAAGCACTCTTTTGCCCCAGTGCAATCGCACCCGTGCGCGCAATTTCCGCGATACCGAACGGCTTCAGATAGTTGAGAATCGTGTTGATTGTGTCTTTATCTCCTGCCGCTTCAAGGATGCAGTGATTTGATTGTATGAACACCAGCTTACATCCGAACAAGTCGATAGCACGCATAATTTCATGCCGCACGTCCGGTGAGAGTGTAAGCCCGATCAGAATCATCTCTCGCTGTATCGACTGTGCCTCCGTAAGCTGGGTCACCTCAATCACATCGACGAGTTTTTCCAACTGCTTTTTTATCTTTTCGGTAAACGCCGAGTTGGCATGACTGACCAGGGTAATCCGCGACACCTCAGGATCCAGTGTCTCCGCCACGCATAAACTTTCTATATTATATCCTTGTCTGCCGAAGACGCCTGCGACACGTGAGAGCACCCCCGGTCTGTTGCTGACCAGAATTGAAATAATATGTTCTTCGCCGGACATTGCCGATCTCCTTCCTTGTTCAGTGGTTATGGTTAAAGGTTTCTCAATCCGATCGTCCGAAGATCATCTCCATATTGGAACGGCCGGGAGGGATAATCGGAAACACGTAATTTTCTGGATCGACCAAGACCTCCAGAAGGAACGGGCCATTTGAAGCCGCCATCTGTTCGATGCCCTCATTCGGATGGGTTACGGCAACCCGCTTCGCTTCGATGCCGAATCCCTTTGCGATGGCAATCATGTCGATGTGAGAGCCCAGATCGCAGGAACTGAGCCGGTTTTCAAAAAACAGATCCTGGATTTGTCGTATCATACCGAGGTGCCCGTTATTGAACACGACCATCTTGATGGGAATATTGTAATAACTGATTGTCGCCAGTTCCTGGACATTCATGAGGAATCCGCCATCGCCCGAGAACGACACAACTTCACTCTCCGGATTTCCCATCTTTGCACCGATAGCTGCAGGCACGCTGAATCCCATGGTTCCCATCCCACCGCTTGTGAGAAGGGCTCGTGGTGTTCTGGCCTTCCAGCTTCGTACCGCCCATATCTGGTTCAAGCCCACATCGGTGACCGCGGTAGTCGAGGTCGGCATGGCATCCTGGATCGTGCTGATAAGGCGGCCGGGTTCGCCACATCCGTTGTAACAATTTCTCTGTTCCGTCTGTTCCTTTTCGCGTCTGATCCTTTGCAGCCACTCCGCCCGGTCTTTCCCCTCGACAAGCGGCAGCAGTTGCGTCAACGCTTTGTGTATGTCGCTGACGAGGGGCAGGGCGGTTTTGATGTTCTTGCCGATTGAGGTGGGGTCAATATCGATCTGGGCAACGGTTGCAAGAGGCGCGAACTCGTCCACATCCGATGTGCTACGGTCGCTGAAGCGGGTTCCCACGGCGAGGATAAAATCCGATTGATGGACGATACGGTTTGACAACTCGAATCCGTGTGTGCCGATGAATCCGAGATTGAAACCGTTTCCGTCATGGATCGAGCCGATCCCCATCATCGTATTGACGAAAGGGATCTGTCCTTTCTCGATCAGGTCGCCCATCTCGGCACAGGCATTACTCAGCTTGACCCCGCCGCCGATGATTATAACCGGCCTTTCCGCTTGGTTCAGTGCCCTGGCGATTTTCTGCAGCTGCTCAGATGGGTTGCCATTGCCGTTCTGTACTTTTTTGGTTTTCAGCAGTCCCCGCTCCTCGTCATCCGAACAGGTGGCCGTCAGTATGTCCCGGGGTAGATCGACCAGCACCGGTCCGGGTCTGCTGCACCGGGCCAGTTTGAAGGCTTCGTGCAGGCTCGATTTCATTTCTCTTACATCATTGATCAAAAAACTGTGTTTCGTGATCGGCAGCGTGATGCCGATAATATCAGTCTCCTGGAATGCATCGCTCCCCAGAAAATTGGTCGGCACCTGCCCCGTCAGGGCCACGACCGGTGAGGAATCCATGTATGCCGTGGCAATCCCTGTCACCAGATTGGTGGCTCCCGGGCCCGACGTTGCCAGGCATACCCCGACTTTTCCCGTTGCCCTGGCATAGCCATCTGCGGCGTGGGCGGCTGCCTGCTCATGACGCATGAGATAGTGACGGATCGGACCCTGGCGCAGGCCGTCATAAATCGACAGCGTATTCGCACCCGGGTAACCGAAAATAACATCCACTTCCTGATCGCGCAGGGTCTGCAACAGTATTTCGGCGCCGTTTTTCTTCATTATACCTCCTTATTCCATCCTGAAAATTGGTCAATAAAAAAGCCGCACACTCATGTGAGTTGCGGCTTTTTTCGCATAAAAAAAAGCCGCGGGCTGTTGGGGGCCCGCGGCTCGAGTTCGCTAATCTGTCAGGTTAGCCGAGCAGCGGTCCCCGTAACTACTACGACGAGTACACTTACAACGCTGACTACTACGGCTACCAAACTAAGTTTCAGATGTCTGTCTTCCATTATGTCACGTCCGTTAAATTAATGTTCTATACACTATAAGAAAAAAAATATTTGTCAAGCTTAAATTTGACAAAATCGCCAAAATTACTCTTGAGACCGTGTTTGGTCCTGCATGTCCATGTCGTATTTGAAGAATCCTTGTGTTCGTGCACTGTCCTCCGGCGTGTATTCCGTCGGTGCCGTGCCTTCAAGATAACACGCGAATACCGATTTCGGTGTATCCTGCCGTGCCAAGAGACCCGTCTCAGGGTCTATCTTGATAAATTCGACACCTCCGGGGGGCGTGAAATATTCAATGGGTTCTCCTTCCAACGCCTCCTTCATAAAGTAAAGGAAAATCGGGCTGGCGGCCCGGGATCCCGTTTCGTATTTGCCCAGGGGTTGCAGATTGTCGAATCCGACCCACACGCCTGCCACGAGCGATGGGGTGAACCCGATGAACCATGCATCGTTGAGATCGTTGGTGGTGCCCGTCTTACCGGCGACGGGTCTGCCTAATTCCCTGATGCGCCATCCCGTGCCGTATTGTACGACATCCTGCAGGATGTGGGCCGTCAAATAGGTAATGCGAGCGTCAATGACCTGTTCCGTTTGCGGTTCATGTGCCTCAAAGACGTGATTCGTTCTGTCGACGATTTTCCTGATATAAAACGGTGTCACATTCATTCCGCCGTTGGCGAACGTGCCGTAGGCACGGATCATTTCTTCAAGGGTAACCCCCGATGACCCAAGGGCCATGGAAAGATCACGGGCAATGGGGGATTCGATGCCCATCGTGGCGGCATAATCTGCCGCATAGTCGATGCCGATATCCTTGAGAAGTTTGATGGTGACCAGATTCCGTGATTTGACCAGCCCGGTTCGCAGTGTCGTGGGGCCGTAAAATTTTTCTTCATAATTTCGCGGTTTCCAGGTGCTGTCCTGCAGGGTGTCCCTGAAAATGATGGGCGTATCCATAATGATGCTGGAAGGCGTCATCCCGATATCGAAGGCGGCTGTATAGATGAGCGGTTTGAAGGCTGAGCCCGGTTGACGTCGCGATTGCGTTGCCCGGTTAAATTCACTTTTTTTGTAATCTCTCCCACCGACCATGGCCTTGATTTCACCGGTCTTTGCATTCATACAGAGAAGTGCTCCCTGGGCTATGGGGTTCTGTTCCAGGGCACCCTTGAACCGGGATGCCGTGTCGTCGTCCGGATTGATCAGTTTGAGGATTCTGACCAGGATGACATCGCCTATGTTTAATACACTCGCCGGGTCCTTGACCTTCACCGCATTATATGACACATCGGGGTTCGGTTCACGTGCCCATGCCATGTCTTTCACCGATATTGTTCCTTCGTAATCGCCGATCCTGATCTGCACGGTCTTTGCCGCACTGTCGATATCCATGACCAGGGCCTTGGTTATTTCGCCTTCGACGGGCAATTTGGCTTCAGAGTGCGTGCGCATTTTTTCCAGGAAGGCATCGAACTCTTCCGGCGCAATCCGCGTGAGCGGTCCGCGGTATCCCTGCCGTTTGTCCAGTTCCCGCAAGCCCCTCCGGACCGCTTCAGTCGCTGCCTTTTGCATTTTGACATTCAACGTCGTATAGACTTCGAGGCCCTCTTTATACAGTACGTCCGAGCCGTATCGTGTCTGTATATAGCGGCGGACATTTTCGGTAAAGTAGGGTGCAATTTTTTCCTTTTCGTCGCACGTCCTGACATTAATGGGGACTGCCAGGGCCTGTTCGTGTTCTTCGTCGGTAATGTAGCCGTCCTCCGCCATCCGTTTCAGAACATACAGTTGCCGGGTGCGCGCCCGTTTCGGGTGCAGGATGGGGGAATATCTGTTGGGTGCCTTGGGTAAGCCCGCTAAGAGGGCTGCTTCTTCCAGGGTGAGATCGTTGGCATGTTTTCCGAAGTAACGTTGCGATGCCGCTTCTATACCGTATGCACCGCCACCTAGGTAAATGTGGTTGAGGTAGAGATTGAGAATTTCATACTTCTTCAGGTACCTGTCGATTTTAAATGCCAGCATGGCTTCTTTCAGCTTGCGAATGTAACTCTTTTCAGGCGTCAGGAACAAAGATTTGGCGACCTGCTGCGTGATCGTGCTGCCGCCCTGTACAATGGTGCCCGCTTCGAGATTTTTGAGAAAGGCCCGAATAATACTCGGCACATCGACGCCGCTATGGTGGAAAAACCGGGCATCCTCGGCTGCCACGAATGCCTGGGTTACAAACTTGGGAACTTTCGTGATCTGGATGAGCTTTCTGTCTTCGAGATAGAACTCGTCAATCAGTTCATTGTTGTCCGCATACACTCGCGTAATGATACTGGGACGATAATCCTTGAGGGAGTCGATACTGGGCAGTTCATTCGCAAGGTAATAAAACACACCGGCTCCCGCGCCGGCACCGAGCAGGCAGAGGATGCAGAGAATAAAAAAGAGTTTCCTGAGGATTCCCCGTTTCCGGCGTGGCGGTTTCTTGTTCTGTTGCTTCTCGTCCGTAGTCGTCGTCATATGTTGCTCTCGGTTTCCTCGATATCCTCGGCATTTTTTTTCGCGGCTTTCTTCTCGCCTGCCCTGACGACCCAGACGCTGATCTCGTAAAGGAGCATGAGAGGTCCTGCCATGAGTATCTGTGTGACAACGTCAGGGGGAGTAAAGAGCGCTGCGGTCACGAACACGAGCAGGATGGCGTACTTCCTTTTCTGTTTTAACACCTTCGAATTCACCAGGCCGGCCTTGGCGAGGAAGAACATGAAAATGGGGAGTTCGAAGATGACACCGAACGCCAGGAGTAGTTTCAACGAGAAGGAAAGGTATTCCTTCAGGGTCAGCATGGGGCGTATAGACTCGGTTCCAAAAGCCAGAAAAAATTTAAAACCGAAGGGAAACACAACATAATACGCGAAAAGTGCTCCTCCTAAAAAGAATATGGTCGAGAAGATAACGAATGGAACGACGTATTTTCGCTCTTGTTCATAGAGCCCCGGCGATATAAATTTCCATAGCTGATACAGAAGGTAGGGGCAGGAAAGAAATATGGCGGCAAAGAACGAGATCTTGAGATATGTAAAAAAAGCCTCGGGAAGACTCGTGAAAATCATCGAACTGTTATCGGGCATCGCCACGGTGAGAGGCAGTGTCAGCAGTTCAAAGAGTCTTTCTTTGACCAGATAACACGCAACAAACACGATTCCCACGGCAACGGCACTTCGCATGAGCCTGGTCCGCAGTTCTTCCAGGTGGGAGGTAAACGGCATTTTTTCTTCTTGAGGATCATTCATGGGTACAACGACTCGTCAGTTCTGATGATATGTCGACGGGAATACGGCAAGAGAAACGTCTGTCACTTGTCCTCGTCCTTTTCACTGGCGGCAGTATCTTTTTTCTCTTTCGGCCCATGCAGGATGGAGTCTTTCAGGTCGTCCACTTCATCCTTGATCTCGTCGACACTGAAGGTCTCCTTCACATCGTCTGTCGCACGCCGGAACTCCGCCAGACCTTTCCCCAGCGACTTTGCAAGATCGGGAAGCTTCTTGGGTCCGATAATTATCAGGGCCACCACGAGAATAACGATAAGTTCGGGCATTCCGATACCGAACATACGCTTCACACTCCTATTAAATAAGAAATAACAATGAAATATACTAACAGACAACGATGATTGTCAATGTATTTTCACTGTTTGCATTTAAAGTGATAGTATGGTAGAAATTCTAATCCTTTATGGCGGGCTGTTGGTTTGCCTTAGATCCTTATCAATATGGTGTGGAACAATGATGAAAAAGACGGGTATTGTGAAGGACGAGAGGTATCTCAGGCATGAAACGGGCCGTTTTCATCCTGAGTCGCCGCAACGTCTTGAAGCGATTTATGACATGCTTGAATCTCCCGGTATGAGGGATAAGTTTGTTCGTATCGCGGCACGCGATGCTGCCCCTGAAGAACTGCGGTTGATTCACTCGCAGACATACATAGACAGGGTCGCACAGACGGCTGGCAAATCCAGAACTTCTCTCGATCCCGATACGGAAACATCGCCGGAATCATACGATGTGGCGAAATGGGCTGCCGGCGGGCTGTTGAATGCCGTTGACAGCGTCATTGGCGGCACTGTCGATAATGCGTTCGCCCTTGTCAGACCGCCGGGTCATCATGCGGAATTGAACAGGGCAGCGGGGTTCTGTATATTCAACAACGTGGCCATCGGAGCCCTCCATGCCATCAAAACCCACAACCTGAAACGGGTGCTGATCGTCGATTGGGATCTGCATCACGGAAACGGGACGCAGCGATCGTTTTACGAGGATTCTCGAGTCCTGTATTTTTCGACCCACCAGTTTCCCTTTTATCCGGGGACCGGCAATGTCACCGAAACAGGCAGGCAAAAGGGATGCGGCTATACGGTAAATGTTCCATTGCGACGTGGCCCGGGTGATGCCGAATACCTGAAGATATTCAGAAACATTCTTGAGCCGGTGGCACTGACGTACCGGCCCGATCTTGTCATGCTTTCCGCCGGGTTCGACATCCACCATAAAGACCCCCTGGGAGGCATGCGGGTAACACCCGACGGCTTTGCAAACCTGACCCGGGTTCTTCTTAACATCGCCGAAACCTGCGCCGGCGGCAGATTTGTCGCCACACTCGAGGGCGGTTACAACCTCAAGGGGCTGGAAGAGTCGGTGAAGGCCATGTTGCTGGAGATGAAAGGCGAAACCTGCAAAACAAAAAAACATCTTGACAGGATTGAGGACCAGGCGGATATTTCGATTGATAAAATTATTATGACAGTGATAAGACAGGTCGAACCGTTCTGGCATATATTTTAATACAGGCATATCGCTGCAGACAGCATTCGGTGGTAAATTCGGGGAGGACTGAAATCCGGAGGCTGGATGCTTTTTTATTTTATATCACCTGAAATAACGCCAATACGAAATGGTACTCGTGTATATTTCGTCGAGGAGGATGAACCGTGAAGATAACGAAGGAAGAAGTGGAGCACGTGGCGCATCTCGCCCGGCTTAACTTCAGAGAAGAAGAGAAAGAAAAATTTACGTCTCAGCTGAACGATATATTAATGTATATGGAAATTCTCAACAAGGCTGAAACGGCCGGTGTTGAACCGATGACGCATGCGATTACGCTTCATAATGCATTCAGGGAAGATCGCGTCAAGGAGTCGTTCGGCAGTGATACTGCTCTGCGCAATGCGCCCGATAAGTTGGGAGATTGTTTCAGAGTTCCCAAAGTCATTGAGTAGAATAAAGCTTTCAGCTGAGTAGTGACAGCCGAAAGCTTATATACGAGGTACCTATGAAACTGAATGAGTTAACAATTCATGAATTACAGAATAAACTAACACAGGGCGAAACGACATCGGTTGAAATTACTGAAGCGGTATTCGACAGGATAGACCGCGTCGAAGATAAGTTGAATTCTTTCATCACGTTGTTGAAAGACTCTGCATTGGAACGTGCCGGACAGGCCGATAAAACCATCAAAGAAGGCCGCGGCGGGCCGTTGACAGGGATACCCGTTGCACTGAAAGATCTTTTGTGCACCAAGGGAGTATTGACGACCTGCGGATCACACATCCTCGAAAATTTCATTCCTCCGTATGATGCCACCGTTGTAAAGAAACTGCAGGATGCGGGCGCGGTATTCGTGGGAAAGACGAACATGGATGAATTTGCCATGGGGTCTTCCACGGAGACATCATATTACGGGATCACCCGCAACCCCTGGGATCTTTCCAAGATACCGGGCGGTTCGAGCGGGGGGTCCGCCACGGCGGTTGCCGCGGACCAGTGTATCGCCTCTCTCGGTTCCGATACCGGAGGATCGATTCGTCAGCCCGCCTCACTGTGTGGGGTTGTCGGTCTGAAACCCACGTACGGAAGGGTTTCCCGTTTCGGACTGGTTGCCTTCGCCTCATCACTGGATCAGATCGGACCATTCACCAAAGATGTCGAAGACGCGGCCATCATGATGAACGCCATCGCCGGATATGATCCCAGCGATTCCACGTCGGTGCCGGCAGAGGTGCCTGATTATACCCAGTGTATCTCACGAGGGGTGGACGGATGGACCATCGGTATCCCGAAGGAATATTTTATCGAGGGTATCGATCCGGAGGTCCTGGTAGCCGTCGAAAAGGCCATCAAGGTTATGGAAGGGCTGGGAGCCACCTGCGTGGAGATATCCCTGCCCCATACGGAATATTGCGTTGCCATCTATTACGTGATCGCGCCATCGGAAGCAAGTTCGAATCTCGCGCGGTATGACGGGGTGCGGTATGGCTTCCGCTCCACAGACAACCGGGAACTGATCGATATGTACAAGATGTCCCGGTCTGCCGGTTTCGGCGATGAGGTAAAGCGCAGGATCATGATCGGTACCTATTCGCTTTCGTCAGGGTACTATGACGCCTATTACAAGAAGGCATCCCAGGTGCGGGCGCTGTTGCGGAACGACTTCGATGAAGCATTTAAAACATGCGATGTGATTATGACACCCGTTACACCGACACCTGCATTCAATATCGGTGAAAAAATGGATGATCCCCTGCAGATGTACCTGTGCGATATATTTACCATCTCGTGTAACCTGGCAGGTGTCCCGGGAATGTCGGTTCCCTGCGGCTATGCGCAAAGCGGGCTGCCCCTGGGGGTCCAGTTTCTGGCAGGTCATTTTGAAGAGGGCAAGCTGCTGCAGGCGGCTTCGGCCTATGAGCAACATTCAAAAATTGAGAGAAGGAGACCTGAATTGTAATGGAATACGAACCGGTTATTGGGCTGGAGGTACATGCCCAGCTGCTTACGGATACAAAGATATTTTGCGGTTGTTCCACCAAATTCGGGGCAACCCCCAACAACAATACATGCCCCATTTGTACGGGGATGCCCGGGGTGCTGCCGGTATTGAATAAGAAAGTGGTGGATTACACGATCAAAATGGGTCTTGCGACCCACTGCCGGATCAATGCGGTCAACACCTGGGCGCGGAAGAACTATTTCTATCCCGATCTTCCCAAAGGTTATCAGATCACCCAATTTGCCGAGCCGATTGCCGAACACGGCTATGTGGATGTCGAAACCAACGGCGAGAAGAGGAGAATCGGGATTACGAGGATCCATATGGAGGAAGATGCCGGTAAGTCAATCCATGACGAACATAACCCGGCCACCTATGTGGATCTCAACCGGGCGGGTGTGCCCCTGATCGAGATTGTCAGCGAACCGGATATGCGGAGCGCCGAGGAGGGCGCGGATTACCTGCGACGACTGCATGAAGTGTTGGTCTATCTCGAGATATGTGACGGCAATATGGAAGAGGGCAGCTTTCGCTGTGATGCCAATATTTCTCTGCGGCCGAAGGGTGAAGAAAAGTTCGGCACGCGTACCGAGTTGAAAAACATGAATTCCTTCAGACATGTGCAGCGGGCACTGGAATATGAAATCAAACGCCAGCAGTATGTCTTGGAGAGCGGCGGAGAAGTGGTGCAGGAAACCCGGCTCTGGGATGAGCACCAAGGGGTGACACATCCCATGCGCAGCAAGGAAGAGGCCCATGACTATCGGTATTTCCCCGATCCGGATCTTGTTGCCGTGCATGTGTCCGAGGAATGGATCGAGGCGATCCGCAGCACCATACCCGAACTGCCGCTGCAGAAACGGGAACGGTTCATCAACGAATACGGCATTCCTCCTTACGATGCGGGTATTCTCACCACGACCCGCGCGCTGGCGGATTATTACGAGGCTGTGGTGAAACAGTGCGGGAACCCCAAAATCGCCAGTAACTGGGTAATGGGTGACATCCTGGGGCACCTGAAAGAGGCCAAGCAGGAAATATCCGAAAGCCCTGTGTCGCCGGAGGCGCTGGCCGCGATGATCAATCTTATTGGTGACGGTACCATCAGCGGCAAGATTGCCAAGGAAGTCTTCGAAGAGATGTGGACTACAGGCAAGACCCCGAAAACGGTGGTTGAAGAAAAGGGATTGGTGCAGATTACCGACACGACCGCCCTGGAACAGGCAATCGAGGATGCGCTGACATCCAATCCGACGCAGCTCGAAGAATACCGGCAGGGTAAGGATAAACTCTTCGGCTTTTTCGTTGGACAAGTCATGAAACTGACAAAGGGGAAAGCCAATCCGAAGTTGGTGAATGAACTCCTGAGGAAAAAACTTTCCGGGGAGTAGCAGCGGCTTTGCCTGTACCGAAGGCACGTCTTTTTGCGAAACGAAATGAGAGGGCGGGCAATATCCCGCCCTTTAAATTACAGACAGGATTAAAGCAACCTGCGAGAATGCAATGATCAGGACAATTTACTGGGAAGCCGATACGGTATGCCTGATTGACCAGAAGGCTCTGCCCGGCGAAGAGCGGTATATCACCTGCCGAAGCTATCGGGAGCTTGTCGAGGCAATCAGGGATCTTACCATCAGAGGGGCGCCGGCCATCGGCGTGGCGGCGGCCATGGGAATTGCCCTGGGGATGCGGGAACTGCCCGCGGCATCGGATGCCGAACTGAGAACCAATTTCATGCAACTGTGCGAAGAGTTTTCCCACACCCGGCCGACTGCAGTAAACCTCTTCTGGGCCATTGAACGGATGAAGCGCATCTTCGCGACACACAAGGATTCGGATGTCCAGGTATTGAGACAAAAGCTTATCGATGCGGCCATACGGATTGGCGAGGAAGATATCGCCATCAACCGCCGGATGGGGCTGCACGGACGCGAGCTGATCACCGACGGAGACAGTGTATTGACTCACTGTAATGCCGGGGCCCTTGCCACAGGCGGATACGGCACAGCCCTGGGGGTTATCAGGGCTGCCAGAGAGGAAGGCAAGCGCATCCATGTCTTTGTTGATGAAACACGGCCGGTCCTCCAGGGGGCACGACTGACCGCCTGGGAAATGGTGAAAGAAGAGATCCCCGCCACGCTGATTACGGATAATATGGCCGGATTTGTCATGCAACAGGGTAAGGTCGATCTGGTAATCGTAGGGGCGGACCGGATTGCGGCCAACGGCGATGTGGCCAATAAGATAGGGACGTATACCCTCGCTGTCCTGGCGAAAGAACACGGGATTCCTTTTTACGTTGCGGCCCCGCTGTCCACGATCGACAACAGCCTGAAACACGGAGACGAGATCCCCATTGAAGAACGCGACGGGAAAGAAGTGGTTGCCTTTCATGGTACCCGGATCGCGCCCGCGGCCATTGCCGTCTACAATCCTGCCTTCGACGTGACACCACATCGGTATATTACGGCCATCATTACGGAGGCGGGCATCGCGCGGTCTCCCTACGAGAACAGCATACGAGACTTGTGTGACAACAAAACCCGGAAGTGACACTATGCCACGGCATACCGGCATGCTGCACGGGTTGGCCGTGAAGTCATGTTGCGTGCTGTATGTTAGGAGAGTGATTCCGTCATGAAATATCTCTTTCTTTTCGATTTTGACGGTGTCCTCGTCGATTCGCTTGATTTGTACATAGATACGACGCGGCGCTGTTTCGAGGCAATCGGGAAGCCTATCACCCAAAATCACGAAGATTTTCTGGCATTGTTCGATGAAAATTTTTTCACGGCAATTCAGAAACGCGGCGTCGGAATGGAAGAATTCGGTGAAGCAGTGCTGAAAATCGCCCCCAGTGTTGATTATTCCACCGTTGTGGCCTTTGAAACATTAAAGCCCGTGCTGCGTGAGCTGAAGCAGGACAACACCATTGTGATCGTCTCGTCCAATACCGCCCATGCGATTACGTCGATCCTAGCGCGGGTGCACTGGGAGTGCTGCTTTGACGAAATCCTGGGTGCCGATTTCATGCTAAGTAAGGTCGATAAAATATGCCATGCCATGAACAAGTGGCACTCTCCACCGGATAAGACGATTTTTATCGGTGATACCACGGGCGATATTATCGAGGCGCGCCAGGCGGGAATCGTTACCGTTGCGGTAACCTGGGGCTGGCACTCGAGGGACCGGCTCACCGGGGCCAAACCCGATTACCTCATCGACACGCCGCAGGAGCTCATGGCACTTGCCGGGCGGTAGCATGTCGATGGCACACAACCGCAACGCCGCAGGTATGACTCGCAGACCCTGAACCATACTGGTACAGGTCCGCGCAGGAGCAGTTGCATACGGCATCAAAAAGGGAGGTCTGGTCAAATCCGGTGTTACTGACAAAAAGAACAGTTCGCACGTGCGATCACGGGCACGCCACTGGAGGTGGAAGTGTGGCAGAGGACGCGGTATTCCATGACGGTACACTCCGGAAATATCGATATCCGCGGGATATACTGCGCCAGCTGTCCGGTTCGGTCGTATCTATGCTATGGGGACCTTTCATGGAGATCTATTTTTTAGCCTTGGTCTGTGGTTCAAGAAGTTTCAGATATTCTTTGTAGCTCAGTATCACCGAGACGGGTTTGCCCTGACGGTTCACCAGAAACTTCTTCCCCTCAACGGACGTTTCATGCAGGATTTCACCAAAAACCAGCTTGGCCTTTGTTGCTGCAATCGGTTCCAAATCTTTCACTTTTGCCTTTACCATGTTATATCACCCCTTATCTACTTTTTTGACATTATTAGTAAAATTAGCCTTACAATGAGCTGTTTGTCAAGAATTATTTGATAATGCATAGACCAACTTGCAATGGAAAGAACAAAAAGTCATCAATCAATTTAAGCAAATCCTCTTTGTTCCTGAATGGACCCCGCCGGATATGGAGAAATGATTATTCCCGGACGCGACACCCGGATTATTCTTTTGCTCTTATTGTGGCTGTTTTTCGGAAAATATGCAAGCCTAAGGTACGGGATTCAGGCCTTTTCGGTAGATTTCGGCATTTCGGGGTATATGCCGGCTCAGGACCTGGCGAGTTTATAGCGGATCCGCAGTACGCCGTCTTCGAAACTTGAAGAGATGATACGGAAGGTTCCGATCGCTTTTGTCGTTTCCACGTGCGATCCGATACAGGGGCAGGCATCGTAATCGCCGACCCGCACGATACGCAGTTCGCCTTCGGCTTCGTCTGGCAGCCGTTCGAGGTTGAAATGTCGTGCTGCGTCAGCCTTTGGCATGTGTTCCGCCGTGACGGGCATGTCGGCATCGATGATCTCGTTTACTTTCGATTCGATGTTCCTAATCTCCGTGTCCGTGAGGGGGCGGTCGAAATGATAATCGCATTTCGATTTTTTCTTTTCAACATGGGCGCTGAAGCACCGCCCGCAGTCGAACATCCTGATCATGGTTTGGTTCAGAATATGTTCGGCGGAATGCATCCGTGTTTTGGGGTCCGGTTCCTGGGTCATGATTGTTTTACTGCCTTTCTACGGTTGTAAGGTCGGCCGATCTGTCGATGCCGAAGTCCAGCGTACCGAACTCATGCATGCCCTCGGGCAGCAGCATGAGAAAACGATGACACATGTCGATGTCGACACTGCCCTCGGTGCACACAAAGTCAAGCACATGGCCGCCGACCTTTCGGGAATCGCTGATAAAGTGCACATGATATCCGGGCACGTTGATGCCTTTTACATATGCCGGTGAGTAAAATCCGATGAGCGTGCCCGACACATTATCGATGTGAAACACTGCCTGATCTTTGACGACGTCCGCAAGCGGTAGATACGGTTTCTTCTGGGCGGGCACACTGCGCACTTTCATGTGGGCAAAGCACCCGTGGGCCTTCACGGCCCAGAAGATGTTTTTGTTCGGGATGCGCCGGTTGAGCAGGGCTTTAAAGGCCGTATAGTCGCAATTCCGGGGGAGGGCGATGGACAGGTCCTTCTCGAAGCTGACTACCACGGCAAACGGGGTCGTCATCGACGGCGGCGGGGTTGCGAGGGTGCCGTCTACCCGCGCCTGATATATCCTTCCGTCGAAGACGATCATTTCACCTTCGAGCCTGTCGAACGTGCCGATTCCGAAATTACCGCTGTCCTGAAGGGCATCAAGGGTCAGGCATCCGTCATATGCTCCGGCCAGCAGGGCATCGATGGTCGACACCTGGGTGACGGTATTGCGCATTGCCGGCGCGCAGCCACACAGGAATGCGAGTACGACAATAAGTATGAGGTGAACGCGGCAGTGTTGCATTAGGCAGTTCTTTCCGTGTGAGATCAACCGTAATAATCGTCGACCTGCGCCAGCCGGATTCCGGAACGCACATCAGTAGTGCCGCCTTCCTGGGGAAGGCGGCTGAGAGTATAAAGAATCCATCGTCAATTGTAAAATGTTTTTGTCGTACAACGCTATCCCGGCAGCGGGACCCCTACTCAGTCGGTCAGGGTGGAGCCGATCTTTACTGCGACCTGCCAGTAGGCGACTTTGCCTTTTTCCACATACCCCCGTGTTTCGACTACTTTGAACCACCGTATCGTTTCGATGCTTTTCGCGGTCCTGTCGAGGGCGTTTTGCACGGCGTCCTCCATGCTTTTTTTGGATGATCCCACAATTTCGATCACTTCGTATACATGTTCCGGCATTGCACTCCTCCTTTCTTGACGTTATCCGGGTGAGATCCCGGAATAAAGAACGGGTGCGAAACTCCGGAGAGTCCGCCTTCCTTAAAATCCATACCAATGGATAAACGTATCCGGGGCTTTCCTTGTCGACCGATAGCGGTTGATGGCCGCATCGTGGTCGGGATAACCGATCGAGACGGCAAGAACAATCAGTGTATCGTCGGAAACGCCCAACTCACGACGAATTACGTCCGGGTATCCCACGGGCATTGCCTGGGGTACGCCTCCGAGGCCTTCGGCGTGCAAGGCCAGGAGGAGCCCGTTCGTGAATGCTCCCAGGTCAAACACCGACCAGGGAGAAAACGATTTCGGCATGCCTACGAAGAGCACGCAGGGTGCCCCGTAAAAGTCGAAATTGGCGAGGAAATTCATGCGCATTTGTTTGCCGTCGCCATGCGGGTCCAGGTCCAGGGCTTCCGCGCGGTCCGTCCTGTGGGTCTCTGCCCGGTCAGCCATTGCCTTCGGAAAGTTGGTGGGAAAGGGCAGGTCCGGGCGGGCAGGTTCGTCAGCCTCCGCCAGTTCGCGAAGCTGTGCGGCCAGGGCAGTCTTTTGTGCACCCGCTGCCACAAACACCTCCCAGGGCTGCGTGTTCATGTAGGAGGGGCTCCGGTTTGCCGCCTTACAGATATTCTCCAAGGTCTCTTGGCTGACGTGTTCGGGGGTGAACGCGCGGTAACTTCGTCGTGTCTCTATACAGTCAAAAAACTCCATCATTCATTCCTTTCCGAGTATCCATGATATTATTGAGAGCTATGTTATGAGAATACAATGTTTATTCCCGAAAAGGCAACTAGTTTTGGCATGCCCACGCGCACGCGGCCGCGTGCCTGCATGCCGAGTCGTCGGACATTGCCTACGGGGTGGCTTTGATAAGAATAAGCCCCAGGGTAACGGCGGCGATACCCAGCCCCTTGGCCGGTGAAAAGTGTTCTTTCAGGATGACGATACCCAGGAGGGCGCCGACGACGACGGAAAATTCGCGTACCGCCACGATATAACTCACCATTCCTGTGCGATAGGTGAAAAGGATGATGAGATATGTACCCATGGATCCGATGCCGATGAGCCAGATGTGGCGCTGCATGGTAAGAAGCGCAAGACAGCATTCCCGCCGGTGTTTCACGAAAATGACAGGAGTGAGAATGAACGCCGTAATGGAGAACATCCCGAATATGTAGCACACGGGATTCACGAGTTCTACCCCGACCTTATCGATGATCGAATATACCGCGATGCTTCCTCCGACAGCGAGGGCGTACGCGATGGCCCGGAGCGAACCCCGGCGGTGCCTGTCGCTTGTACCGACCAGCAGAATCCCCGCACAGACACAAAAAATTCCGCCCGCGCCGGAGAGGCTGATCGGCTCCGCAAGCAGCACGGAAGCGGCAAGACCGGTGCCCATTACGCCGGTGCCGCGGGCAACGGGATAGACGGAAGAGATTTCCCCCGTTTCATACGATTTGCCGAGGAGCGCGAAATATAAAGCGTGGACCACCCCTGTGGCCAGGATGAAAGGGAGCCCCTGCATCAGCTCCCTGTCGACTGCGACACTCGCAAGGGCAAAAGGCAGGCAGCAGATGGAGGCGAGCACAATGCCCAGCCACAGGACACTGAGATTTCCCCGGGCGTTCCTGGCCGCGAAATTCCACAGCGCATGGAGGAGGGCGGCGAGAAGCACGACTGAAAATATAGTGGTGCTCATGAGTACACCCTCGGTGCCTGTCATTCGTGAAAAAACGGGTTAGTTGCCGTGCGTTACGCGTCGTGTCGTCAGAGAAAAAACAGGGGGTGGCACCGCCGCGGCAGTCCCGATCCCCTGTCTGTAATGTTCCGGATCTTTGTCGTTACTTGAGCCAGTCTTCGATTTCTTCCGCCTGGTACTGTTCCTGGTCGAGGGTGAGGTCCATCTTCATGACAAGGCCGCCGTGTTTGCCGAACTCGGCATCGTCCTTCAGTTTCAGGTGTCGTGCGTACGAGGCCTGCACATCTTCCAGGGCCCTCTGCAGGGCGATCCCGATGGCCTTGCTCTTGTCGATCTCACCCAGCTTCAGGCGCGGCACGGCCCCGTCTTCGGCTACGGCCTCGGCGAAGAGAGCCAGATGTTTCATCTTTTCCATGGACTGGTCCATGAGTTGCCAGCCCCGCATGCCTTCCTCCTGGAACATCCAGGAATAACGGATGTGTTGCAGCATTTCATTGTATTTGCCGGCGAGTTCGATCTGGAGTGTTTCCATGAAATCCGCCGGGAGCTCGTGATCGCCCGCCGGTACCGGGGATTGCGCATCTTCCGGACTTAGCTTGCCGAGGAGCCGTTCGAACCGCCGCGCATGGATGGCCGATTCCCAGGCCTCGCGCTGGAGGACACGCCTGATGTGGGCATCGTCGATCTTGTCCGCTTCGGTGTTGTAGTGAGGGATCAGCTTTTCTTCGTATTCGACATACGATTGCAGTATCGTTGCCCGGTTGGTCGGATCGAAGGGGTAAGGGGCGGGCTTTAAATCCGGCTCGCCGCCGAGCCTGCAGATGATCATGCCCAGCCAGTGCATGTGCCACATCTCTTCCCGCGAGCGCGAAAGGAGGCTGGCGCCCATGGGGGTGTCTTCCCCTTCCTGGTAGGCATGCACCAGGTAACGGATGACGGCGGCATGCTCGTCCGTAAAATCACGGTTCAGCATTGCAATCAATTTTTGTGTATCCATATAATTCCTCCTGTATGTAATTGATATGAACAGAACGTTTTTGATGTAAATTGAAATGGTTACTCTGAAATGACGGTTCCAATAAGAACGCGGTATTCCGAAGATTTCTGAATACCGAAACATAGTGTACCGAAAAATCGGATGGATGTCCACCATTCATCAGCGATCCGAAAGGTGGCGGGCCTCTTTTCTGCCCTGTTCTTCGTTGACAAAAAACAGGCACACACCGCCCAGGATAAACAGGACGGCCACGGACGAGATACCGAGGCGTGAGGCCGTCTGGCTCGCAAAGCCCAGGGACTGCATGAAAAGCGCCACGCTTCCGATGAGGACGGGGCCCAGTACGATGGAAAACTTACCGATCATGTTGTAAAAGCCGAAATACTCGGCGGCCTTGTCCTCGGGGATGATGCGCGTGTAGAACGATCGGCTCAGGGCCTGGATGCCCCCCTGGACGAGGCCGATGGTCGCCGCCAGGATATAGAATTCATACCTGTGTGCCATGAAGGCCCCCCAGACGCACACCATGGTATAGACGGCGATGGCAATGAAGATAGCTCGCTTGGTGCCGATCCTGCCACCCATCCAGCCGAAGGCAATCGCCGCGGGAAAGCCCACGAACTGCGTCAAAAGGAGTGCCAGGAGGAGATCCTTCGGATCAAACCCGATGGACATGCCGTAATCCACGGCCATGCGGATGATGGTATCCACGCCGTCGATGTAGAGCCAGTAGGCGATAAGAAAAAGGAAGATGGTCTTGAGGTGGCGCAGCTCCCGGAAGGTCTGCCCCAACTGGCGGAAGCCCCCGCTGACGGTCTCCAGGAACGATCCTTCCGCCCCGAAGCGGGGTTCCCGGACGAAAAGGAGTACCGGGATCGAAAAGATACTCCACCACACGCCGACGGTCAGGAACGACACCTTCACGGCCTCGGACGCATCGGCAAAGCCGAAGACCTCGGGCTTCATGATCATAAAGATGTTGAACGAAAAGAGGATGCCCCCGCCGAGGTAGCCCAGGCCGAACCCGAGGGCGGAGACAAAGTCGGACTTTTCTTCCGAGGCGACGGCGGGCAAAAGCGAATCGTAAAAGATATTCCCCCCGGAAAACCCGATAATCGCCATGATATAGAGAAAAAGGGCAAACTGCCACTCCCCGCGGGAGACCATATACAACGCCGAGGTCATCACCACGCCCATGACGAGAAAAAAGGTCAGAAACTTCTTCTTCGCGCTGCCTCGGTCGGCAATGGCCCCCAGAAGGGGGGCGCAGAGGGCCACGAGCACCCCGGCGATGGAATTGGCAAACCCCAGCCGCGCCGTACTGGTTACGGCATCAACCCCGGGCGCGCAGAACTGCTTGAAAAAGACGGGGAAGAACCCCGCCATCACCGTCGTGGCAAAGGCCGAATTGCCCCAGTCGTAAAGGGCCCAGCTGATGACAGCTTTGGGGGTGTCCTGTTGTGTCTTCATAAATTCATATGGCTTTGTCAAAAGTCGTTTTTCTTTATTTGGAACTCTGAAACCCAGCGTCTCATGTCAGCCACGTTAAATTAATTGTGTTTTATGTATCATAATATCCTTGACAATGCCATTTTGATCGGTGCATATCTGCAACGGTGGGGCATCGGGGTTGGTCGTAAAGCCGTTACAATGCATTGATATACAATTATTATCTAAAATTCAATAATAAAGATTTGACCCCAATGGCGCCCCTGTCCGGGGAATGTAGGCATCTGATTGTAATGTTTGAGTTCTTTCATAGAAGCACATAGATGAAAAGTCGTAATCTCAGATACATTCCTTAAATGTACTGCATTGTCGAAATAGGAGAATGGGATGAAGAAACTACTCGGATTGTTTGTGACCGTGCTTTTGATTTTTATGGTGGTGCCGTCTGTCCATGCCGGTTTTGCGATTTTCCAGATCACGGATACTAATGACGATATCTACAATGGGCCTCCCTCTCTCTACAACGGCACCATTGCATGGAAAGCACAGGATCATAATACTTTATGGTACGGTGAGATTTTCTACTGGGACGGGACGACCATCACAAACGTGTCGAATAATGATGATTACCCTGATGGGGGCCCGTCTTTGTACGACGGTACTATCGCGTGGGCAGGCATGACTGGACTCTTTTACTGGGATGGAACGAACACCACGGAGGTGCCGAATACTACAAACATTGACCTTGCTTGTCCTGAGCCCGTTTCTCTTTACAACGGTACTGTCGCGTGGGTAGGCCGAGTCGGAAATGACCATGATATCTATTACTGGGACGGTACGAACTCCACAAAGGTGACCAGTGAGAGCCTCCTTTGGGTAGACTCTTTATCTCTTTTCGACGGTACCATCGCATGGACACCTGGCGGTCTGTATGCATACATCTTTCTCTGGGATGGAACGGAAACCATTAAAAGATGGAATACGAACGGTGCCCAACATGCGGTATCTTTATCTAATACAGGTTTTGCCCATGAGTATCACCATCAATACACTGACAAGAGCGTCATCTACTATTGGGCCTACCCTATCACCTATCCAACCTTCACTTATGAGAGCGAGTACGACAACAAGGCCCCCTCTCTGTACGAAGGGACCATCGCGTGGCAGTCATGGGACGGACATGACTGGGAGATCTTCTATTGGGACGGGACGAATGTCATGCAGGTGACGGATAACGATGTCGACGATACGGCGCCTTCTCTTTACAACGGCTCCATCGCCTGGCAGTCACGGGACGGCGCTGATTATGAGATATTCTATGCCGTACGCGACGACACCGAGCCGGACACCGAGATCACCGGCGGCCCAACGGGAACCGTGATCGACAATGATGTGACCTTCACCTACACGGGGACGGATAATGTATCCCCTGCGGCGAACCTGACGTACTCATACCGGCTTGAGGGTTCCGAGGACACCTGGTCGGAATACGCAACAGCAACCGTGAAGAGCTACACCGACCTTCCCAACGGCACGTACACCTTCTTCGTGAGAACCAAGGACCAGGCCGGCAATGTGGACAGCGTTTCTGCATCCCGGTCGTTTACGGTGAATGTGACGGTCCCCGACAGCACCGAGCCGGACACCGAGATCACCGGCGGCCCCACGGAAACTGTGACCGATAATGATGTAACCTTCACCTATACGGGAACGGATAACGAGTCTCCTACGGAGAACCTGACATATTCGTACCGGCTTGAGGGTTCCGAGGACACCTGGTCGGAATACGCAACAGCAACCGCGAAGAGCTACACCGACCTTCCCAACGGTACGTACACCTTCTTCGTGAGAGCCAAGGATCAGGCCGCCAACGTGGATAGCGTTCCTGCATCCCGGTCGTTTACGGTGAATGTGATTCCGCCGGATCGGGACGGCGATGGTGTGCCCGATGACGAGGACGCTTTTCCTGACGATCCGAATGAATGGGATGATACGGACCATGACGGGATTGGTGACAACCTCGAAAACGGCGGCCCCAACGAGGGCGACGGCAACGACGACGACACCCTCGATTCATTGCAGGCCAACGTAGCCACTATTCTGGATCTCAACGGATCGTACGTTACCCTCATATCCCAGGCGGGAACACAACTGACCGGGGTGACCGCCACGACTAACCCCTCAGATGAAGACAGCCCGGCAGGCTGTTCCTTCCCCTGTGGGTTTTTCGGCTTCACGATAACAGGACTCAACCCTGGGCATGAAACCACATTAACCGCCCTCCTCCATACGAAGGATGCGAGCCTGAATACGTACTTCAAATACGGCCCCATACCCGGCAGTACCGGCGACCACTGGTACGAATTCATGTATGACGGAACGACGGGGGCCGAGATCACCCAGGAGGAGAATCAGACCCGGATCATCCTTTACTTTACCGACGGTGCCGCCGGCGATGACGACCTTCTGGCCAATGGAGAGATTTCCGATGTGGGCGCACCCGGCGTGAGAGCTATCTCCAGTGGTGGGAGTACCGGCAGCGACGGTGGAGGCGGCTGTTTCATTGACACAATACAGTGGTCTACGAATTCAAGATGACACAATAAAAACTGCGGCGCCCATGGCGTGATTGTGGTCGGACCAAGATAAGTATCCGTATTAATATATAATATTATCAATACAATGTCATTTTTCGACCTTCGAACCGCTATTTTAGGTCCACAATAGTGACCCTAAGCTTTTTAAGCATGGGACTCAATATTCATGGCCCGAGCTCATCGACATTTCATTCCCGGTTGTGCCTGGCATATTGCGCATTGCTGTCACAAGAAAGAGTTCTTATTGAAATTTGCGAGATACAGATATCGCTGGATTCACTGGCGGTATACTGCAAGAAAACGATACGGACTTGTGATTCTAAATTATACCGTCACTTCAAACCACATCCATTTCCTGGTTGTTGACACAGATCAAAAAATAATCCCCCAAAGCATGCAGCTGATCGCAGGGAGAACAGCACAGAAATACACTCAACGCAAGAATCGCAAAGGTGCTTTTCGGGAAGATCGGTAGCATGCCGCAGCAGTGCACACTGACACACACCTCCTCAGCTGCATGATCTACATTGACCTCAATATGGTCAGGGCCGGTGGTGTTACCCATCCGTCTGAATGGAAAGCGGGCGGCTATAGTGAGATCATCCATCTTTCTGAGCGACATAAGCGCATCGATCGGAACAGGTTGCAAACTATTCTTGGATATTCAGACAGGGAGACATTCTGCCGCACCTATGTCCACCTTGTCAATGAAACTATAGCGAACAATGCGTTTCAACGCCAGGACGCCTGGACCGCGGGTATCGCATAGGCACTAAAGTATTTGTATCGGCGATAAAACGAACCGTGGCGAGCAGCGCGATCGGAAGGACTGTTCGTGAATAAAACGGGATGTGTGAAGGGAGCCATCGATTTCATACAGTGCCCATTTTACCCCCGAAAAGTACGTTTTAAGGTCCGCCAATACCTATTTGTGGAACCGTACTACCGACATATCAGAGAGCTAACTTGGTCCGACCCCAAATTTCCATATACATATACCTTGACCAGAGTATTATGCAATGCTATGACTTCATTAGTTTGTGAAGATATGTTCTCGGATCACAATCAGATGGAGCGGGGAGACATTGTGCCGGATTGCCTTTCGCATTGAGAATTACGCATTTTATCGGCAGATAGAAATCGCCGGTAAATTGTAAGTAAAAAATAATGCAATCATGTCCTTAGTATTGAATCAAGTAATTATTAATCATGCTGTTTTCCATATATGTCGGGGTGCTGATATAGCTGTAATCACGGGGCGCTCTCATTGAATCCGGTAAAGCTCACTGCCGTCGTCAATTGCGGCAGTCGTGTCGGTCAGACACATAAGATAAATAACTGCAAGGTCGCACACGATGTGGAAGCCCTCCTTCAGGAAGAAACAAATCTTCATTTCTGTTTTACAGAAACGCGCGAGTTGCCGCTTCAAATCTCCGCCAACTCTATACTGCAAGGTTGTCATCATCGGTGTTGCATGCTGCCTCCTTCAGGTACTGTTGTCTCCGGTGTACGCAGGGGAATGGCATATCCTGGGTCGAGATTCGATCACAACGATTCACGTTATGGAAGATCACAGTGAGGCACTGCGTCACTGGGCCCGTCAGGGCATTCAAAATGCCGTATTGATCAACGTTGATGCCCATGACGATCTGCGCTGGATCGCACCTGAGAAAATCGCATCGTTACGGGCACTCATGCGGCAAAAAGACTGGGGCACCTTTCTGGCGGTCGATTCCGGCGGGGACAGCGGTCTTTACCATCCGGGCACATTCATCTACGCCGCTTGCAAATTGGGTCTGGTCCGTCACGTCTATTGGATCATACCCTTTGACTATTTTCAGCGGCCCGACAGCACCCGGCAGTTGGCCGACTTCCTGCGGCAATACGGATTTTCCCGGCAGACCATCGACACCTTTGCCCTCCATGAAGGTTGCTATGAGGGGTCTCTCTTCGGCATACCCCTGACTATCTGCGGCATCGAACATCTCCCGCATATCCCGGAGCCGGTGCTTTTAAGCATCGATGCTGATTTTTTTCCACCCTTCGCCCACTGGTACAATCGTGACATCTTAACGGCAATGAGCGTTTTCTTTCGTCGTATCGCCGACCAAGCGTATTCCGTTCAAGATGTCGTAATCGCCCATTCCGTCAATGGCGGGTTCCTCAGCGTTGCTCGACGATGGATTGCAGAGCGCTGTGCTGAAATCCTGTCCCGGCCCGAACACATTGCAGCGCCGTATTCCGATCTTTGGCTTGTTCGCGGCCTGGCGGACATATACTATCAACATGATCGGGCACAAGCGGTACTTGATATCACGAGGCGGTTCCGGAAGCGCTATCCGCAGGACCCGTGCCTCATGGCCTATCAGGCCTTCGCCCTCTTGGCAAGCGGAGACAATAAAGGCTCTTTTGATCTGGCATGCGGTGCCGTCCGTCTCGACAAACGATATGCTTTTCTCTTAGCGGATCTGGGGCAATGCCTGATTGACCGGGGGAATCTTGATGAGGCGCTGCAATATTTCCGTGCGGCCTATAAAGCAGCTCCACGAATGAATTTCCGGCAAAAAAATTTGGCCGACGCCCTTATGCAGGCCGGTCGCTACCGCGAGGCCTTGTATTACTATAATATCTATCGACAAAGCAACGGAACGTACCCTGTTGTCTTTCTTATGGGTGAAGCGGCCCTTCACCTGAGTGATATCGCCCGGGCTCGCAGTTTTTTTGAACAGGGTGCTCTGTCGCTGAAGCGTGAGCGATACATATCGGTCGACTGTGAAATCGACGCCATGGCAATCAGAAAAGCAGTATCGTTTCTCCGGCAGCACGATCGACCCGTCGCAGCGAGACGGATTACCGAACACCCTCGCTTGAAAAAACTGTTTGAAGCACCGACAATCGAACCACTAAAAACCGAAGGGAAGGAGAAAAATGGGAAAAGAAACAGGTTTTAAAACGATCATGGTGGCATTGATTCTCTGTGGAGTATTTCTCTTTGCCGGTCCGTTCATCTGGTGTGATACGGCATTCTCTCAGGAGGAAGAAGAACTGGTGCAGTCGCATGAGAACCCCATGTCTCGCACGGTGCAGCAGGGCCGGATGAATGTCGGGAGGCAAAGGATTAATACCGGCGACGGTCCCGGAGGAGAAAAACCCACTTCCGCCCTCCAGCAGACCCGGCCGACGAGACCTGTTCAGGCGCTGCGACCGACAAAACCGATCCAGCATATGCGACCGACAAGGCCGAAGCAGACAATGCGGCCGACCAGACCGGTACAATAAAACAAAGACAGCACATACCCTGAACAAGTAGTACATAAGTGCCGGCAGGCAGCTCCGCCACGATGCTGTTATCGTCGGTATCGACATTGTAGACTGCTGGCTGTTTCGACGGACCGGGCATCCGGAGTATCTCAGTAGAAAAGAGGGGACAGACCTACATTCTTGACATAATCGCTTTGACACATTTACAAATAGTCGATTCTTAATCAGTCTAATGTTAATATTTTTAGTATCCTAAGAGCAAGCGAGGTTGACACCACTTTGCGGCTGTGCCTCGTACTCGTATCATAAAACATAAGTTTTTATTCACTCCGCGCACGGTGCAGCGTATCTCGTGCCCGTTAAATTTCAAAAAGGTGACAAGTGGACCTATGATTGATCATAAAAACCATCCGATTTCGTTTACAGAAGTTCTCAAGGCAAAAAGTGTCGTGTATGAATACCTGACACCAACACATCTTACAAATTACAAGAATTTATCACTGTTGATAAATGCTGAAATTTTTGTAAAACACGAAAATCACAATCCAACCGGTTCGTTTAAAGTGCGTGGCGGCATCAATCTCATGCACCACTTAAAAAATTCTGGGACTGAAGGTGTGATTACTTTTTCTACGGGTAACCATGGTCTTTCTATTGCGCAATCAGCCGCATGGTTTGGCCTGAGTGCAATAATCGTTGTACCAGAAAAAAACAATCCAACCAAGAATCGAAGTATCAGGTCAACAGGTGCGAAGCTAATAGAGGCCGGAAGAACATTTGAGGAAGCATCGTTCGTCGTCAAGGAACTTATGCAGGAACATTCTCTTTATTATGCGCACCCAGCCAACGAGCCTCACTTAATAAATGGGGTCGGTACTGAATTCATTGAAATCATAGAAGAGCTTCCTGATTTAGATGCTGTGATTCTGCCGATTGGTGCAGGAAGTGAAGTAACTGCAGCCACCATAGTGTTAAAAACTATCAATCCTGATATTCAGATTATTGCTGTACAGGCAGAGGCTTCAAGTGCTGCTTACCAATCATGGAAAGCGGGTGAGATTCTGTCATCTGAAAACAATACGTTTGCCGGTGGGTTTGCGACTGGCACTGCGTATGAGATTCCATTTGAAATATACAAAAATAATTTAGCAGACTTTGTCGTTCTGTCAGAAGAAGAAATATATGAGGGGATTTCTTTAGCCGGATATTACACACACAACTTCCTTGAGGGTGCAGGCGCTTCCACTATCATGGCTGCTATTAAGCTGAAAGATCAATTAAAAGGGAAAAAGGTGGCTCTTCAGTTCAGTGGATGCAATGCATCACCTGATGAAATTAAGCGAGCGTACAGTTTAGAATCCTTTACCAAGGGATGGGTGGATAATGAAATCTAAGGCAATTGACTCGGGCAGCAAAAAGTGTCGCTCGTTTCTCACGCTATTTTTTGTTGCCGGTGATTTGCGGCGTTAGGTCGGTGCTTCGCAGCGACCTGCGGAATGCGGGCTGTGTTGCGTGTGATAGGGTGCGAAAAGCCACCTGATCCTTGATCAGGCTGACCCGCTCAGCTGCTTTGCTTCGTGCCCTTCTCATAACGATATTTTATGTACTCCGGGTACGGGGTAGTGTATCTCTTACCCATTTCTCCATTATGACAAAATGAGGGTTGACGAAGCCTTTCGATAACTCTAAATAGCAGGGTATGGGATGCATTTCAGTTTGAACAGGTTTCCCCCGCCATGTTCACTCAACGTCATGCCTTCCGGGCACAACATGAATAGCGAAAGGAGTGCCAGCATGCCTTTTCTTTCCGACGCGCAAATAATTATCGATGCCCTTGATGAATATTACCGGGCGTCGGTCTCGGCAGAAAAGCCAGCAATAACCCAGCAGCAGCTGGAAAAGATCATCACGGATCTCAAGCTTGCATCATACTCCCATGAAGGAGGATTGAGCGGGGAGGGCCTGGCCGCATTTATGAGGGACTATCTGCCGACCACCACCAGGCTGCATCATCCCGGCTATATGTCGCATCAAGTAGCCGTACCGCACTATGCAGGTTCGCTGGCAGCACTGATCGACACCTTCACCAACAATGTCATGGCCATCTATGAGATGGGGCCCGGGGCTGCAAGTATCGAGTACCATGTCATCAATGTACTGCTGGAAAAGATCGGCTGGGAACCGGCCCCGCTGAACCTGCACGAAGTCCCTTATTCGCAGGCATATGCAGGTGGCGTACTGACCCACGGCGGATCGCTTACCAACCTCACGGCGCTTATTGCCGCCCGTACCAAGCTGATTCCTGACGTGTGGGATAATGGTATACCGCAGGACCTGGCCATCCTCGCCCCTGCCGGGTCACACTATTCCATCGCACGCGCTGCCGGCATCCTGGGGATCGGGCGCAACGCTATATATGAACTAGATGTGGATGAGACAGGGGCGATAATCCCCGGAAAACTCTTCCTGACCTATAATCGGATGCGTGCCGACGGCAGGAGAGCGATTGCGCTTGTTGCAAATGCATGCAGTACGGCTGTGGGCATCTACGACCCGCTGGATGAGATCGGCGACTTTTGCAATGCCTATGATATCTGGTTCCATGTGGACGGTGCCCACGGTGCCAGTGCGCTGTTTTCTGAGAAGCACAGAATGCTGATGAAGGGTATTGAAAAGGCCAGTTCCCTTACCTGGGACGCGCACAAGCTCATGCGCACGCCCACGGTGTGCGCCGCGCTTCTGGTGAAGGATCACAGAGACCTGGATGCGGCGTTCGAACAGGAGGCAAGCTATCTGTTCCACGACAAAAAGCAGCCTGGCTTTGATTTTATCCATCGCACTGTGGAATGTACCAAGGCAGGCCTGGGCCTGAAGTTCTTTTTTGTCCTTGCCGCCTTGGGAGAACAGGGGATCGCAGACTATATCGATAGGCAGTATGACCTGGCGCAAAAGGTCTGGGACTATCTTGAAGCGCTCGACGATTTTATCTGCCCGGTGTGCCCTCAGAGCAATATCGTCTGTTTCCGTGTAGACGGAGATGATGAGATGCAGATCAGGATACGCGACAGGCTGAACGAGCAGGGTCGGTTCTATCTTTCCACCACCTCGTTTATGGGTGCCAGGTATCTGCGGCTGTCCTTGATGAATCCACATACCTCCATGCAGGATATTCAAGATCTTGTGCATGCTATTCGTCGCATCAAGGAAGAAATCTCCGGAAGTTTGAGATCTTAGCCGGGGCGGTGGGCATTGAGAAAAATCCACTGCATACAGGGATAAAATGTATCAGTTAACTTGTTAAGACTATGTACAAATAGAAAGAGGACGTATGAAGAAAAAAAATACAACATCTCTCGGTAAGGATCGTTTTGATATCAGGTATTGCAGAAGAACCATGAAAGCGGTTGTCACAACTGGAAACGGCGGTTATGAAAAACTTGAGTACCGGGATGTTCCGATTCCGGAACTTGCCTCGAACGAAGTTCTTTTGCAGGTCCTTGCCGCGGGAGTAAATAATACTGAAATCAATACCCGCCTTGGCTGGTACTCTTCCAAGGTCACGACGAGTACTGAGGCCCTCACGACCGGCGAAAAAGAAAAACAAGAGGCAAAAACACAGGGGGATGGCGGTTGGAATGAAGCGACACCGTTTCCATTCATTCAGGGTACAGATTGTTGCGGACGGGTGGTTGCTGCTGCCCCGGGGTGTGATGCAAGCCTTATGGGTTCACGCGTATTGGTTCGGTCATGTATGCGCAGTTCCGGATGGGATTCCTTGGAAAACATTTGGATGGCTTCCGATTTTGACGGCGCGTTTGCACAATTTGTAAAGGTACCGGCAACCGAGGTTTTCCCTGTGGATTGTGGGTGGAGCGATGCCGAGCTTGGCACCATTCCATGCGCCTATGGCACGGCTGAAAATATGGTCCACCGGGCAAAGGTGGCACAAGATGAACATGTAGTGGTCGCGGGAGCTTCGGGCGGTGTCGGATCCGCAGCCGTGCAGCTGGCAAAGCGACGGGGGGCCTTTGTAACCGCAATCGCCGGGAAAGCAAAGCTTGAAAAAGTACAGGCAATAGGCGCAGATCAGGTCATTGCCCGTGATGAGGACATTGTGGATTGTCTGGGAGAAAAAACCGTGGATGTTGTCGTTGACAACGTTGCAGGACCTTGCTTTGGGGGGATGCTCAAGGTATTGAAAAGAGGCGGGCGGTTTGTATCCTCGGGCGCCATTGCCGGGCCGCTTGTGGAACTTGATATGCGCGACTTTTATTTAAAAGATTTGACGCTGATAGGATGTACGGCATGGGATGAACCAATTTTTCCAAACCTTGTTTCCTATATCGAAAAAGGTGAGATCAGGCCACTTCTGGCTAAATCATTTCCACTCGAAAAAATCGTTGAGGCACAGCGTGAATTCACAGAAAAAAAGCATGTAGGGAAATTCGTTCTGATTCCACCGCCGATCGATGATCTTACGCAATATTTGCTCTAACTGAATTAACGAGGCAATGGTTTTTGACTAAAATTTTGAAAGAATGATTGTCTGTTTGGGCCGCCTGATTTTATGAATGGGGGCTTGCCAAGATAAGTATATGAATTGATGCGTAAAAGTGCTGAAAATTGGCTTTTTTTGACCTTGGAGCAGCCATGTTAAGCCCGCGGTTTTAGGCATTTTTATATGCACCAAGGTATCTTCGAAGGGTTTTATATTGCAGATTCGCATTATTTGGATTTTGTCAGAAACTGTATAAACATTGTTAGACCACAAAGGGAGGGGAATTTTCATGATAGAAGATCCGAAAAAATTTCTGGAGGGATTTCAAGGGGCGCTGGTACGATTTTCCAAGGCCAATGGGGAAGCACTGAAGGCTTTCACCAATCTCAATGAAACCGCTCTCCAACCGGGTGCCCTGGATCGAAAAACGAAGACATTGATGTGTCTTGCCATTGGCATAGCCCATGGTTCCGAATACTGTGTAACCGCCCGCGCTGCTCAGGCGGTCGAGGCCGGTGCGACCCGTGAAGAACTGTTGGAAACGGCTTCGGTTGGTCTGTTGATGGGAGGCAGCCTGGCATTTGGCCCAATTTTGACGGTTTTCATGGACACGATCAATATGCTTTTCTCAAAGGCCTCTGATAAGTAAGCCGGTGAAAATTCTTGCACACCCTGCTTAATCGCGAGGGCAATCGATTAGAACGTCCTTTTTAGTTCAGTTCGTAATTGGCGAACAAGGCTTTTGCAGTGGAGCGCAACATAACGCACCCACTGAAAGGCGTTGGTATGCACACCTGCAACATTAATTTTCAAAGTGAAGCTATCTACTATTCAACCTATGCCAATTGATGACAGTATGAAATTGTCATCAGAAAAGGGTACGGAGTAGATGGATGATATTTGTTTTATAGCGACAAGAACAGTGCCCTAATCCAAATTCAAGATTTTCCGTTACCGTCATGGAGTGAAGAATTTCAAAAGCGAAGTTATCTACGATTTATGCGCATTTTTTAGATCATCGCTATCCGCTCGTCGTATTCATATAGCTACTGCGATAAATGATTTTGGCAAATCCGTATTGACCGATCATTTTATCGTGCACATCAGAAATCCCGTCGATTGTTGAGGATGGGTACCGAAAAGGAAGGTGCCACCACCCCGTTTTACAACAGAGGAAACGTATCTGACTTTGAATCATTATGTGGCACGAAGTGTCGCATATATACTACCTTTGGCTTCTCCAATGATTGCAAAAAAACGACATTTTATTTTTAGTGCTACAGATAAAATTTTCTAACCTATTGAAATAATGTATTATTGATGGTATCTCAGAGACCTTTGTTTCTGGTATAACTTATGCTTTTTATATAATTGTATGCTTTTAACAAATAACAATACCCAGGAGGTGACTGCAATGCCGTGGGGAGATAGAACAGGACCTGTGGGAATGGGGCCAATGACAGGCAAAGGTGCCGGGTACTGTGCCGGTTACCCAGCACCCGGTTATGCGCACCCCGTGTCCGGTAGATATTTCGGAGGCGGTCCGTATTATGGCAGGATGGCTTTCGCAAACCCGGTCTGGCATTATGGTTTCAGACGACCTTTTAATTTTGTCGGTGCCGGATTCGGCCGCAGGGGAGGCCGCCGATGGTTCGGAAGGGGACGTGGCTGGGGGCGAGGTCGATTTGCATACTACTGGTAACTGTGCTCTCGGAGTTATGGACGCCGAGACGGATAAATGAAGCTGGAATAAAGTTGCAGTTGTAGTGCGCGTATCTGTCACATGACGGACTCCTGCCCGGATCTATGGCACATAAGTACGGCAAACACATAAGACAACCGGCGGATGTTACAACGTCATGAGCTGAATGGAGGGGGTTCCGGTCCTGCCGGGACCAGTGCCCCGACAGGTCGAACAACTGCAATGCTCAATCCTCGTATGGGTGCGGCCGCGGCGTGGCTCGAGGGTGCGGCCGAGAATAAAAAGGCAAGGTGAGGCGGTTGGGAGGGTCGTCAGCGTGGATGACGGCTTGGCGTGATTGTGCCTCGCACCACAATCGGCGAATAAGGAGGGACATGATGAACTTGAAAAATATGTTTTTGTTTGCCCCGATCAAGACAGGGTACAGCGATGGTAGTGGGACGGTCAATGAACGGCACCGTACGTTTTATCAGGCCCGCTGTCAACATATTGGTGCGGTAACAATCGAGCCGATGTATCTGGCCAAAGAATTGCGGGAAATCCCGACGCAGCTGGGGATAGATGCCGATGATAAGGTGGAGGGATTAGCGAGCCTGACAGATACCATCCATGCATCGGGTGCGAAAGTCATTGCCCACCTCAATCATCCGGGAAGGATGGCCAATCCGAACATTCCCGGTAATTATTTTGTGTCTGCCACCGACAAAGCCTGCGAAAACGGCGGAGCATCGCCCAAACGGATGGGCAGTAGCGACATGGCCCAAGCCGTGCGTCTGTTTGCGGATGCCGCCCGGCGGGCGGCTGCGGCGAACGTTGACATTATAGAGCTACAATTCGGTCACGGCTACCTCCTGGCGCAGTTTCTTTCGCCTTTCGTCAATGACAGAACCGACGAATACGGGGGGAGTTTTGCGAACCGGATCCGGTTTCCACTGGAGGTCCTGCGGGCGGTGCAGAACACGATCAATCTGCCCATCATTGCGAGGATAAGTGGCGACGAAATGCTTCCCCAGGGGATCAAACTGCCCGAAATGATCACCTTTTCGAAGATACTGGAAGAGGAAGGGGTGGCCGCCGTCCACGTATCGGCTGGTTCCGTATGTTCGACCCCTCCGTGGTATTTCCAGCACATGTTTGTTCCGAAAGGAAAAACATGGGAAATGGCCCGGTACATCAAGGAGGAAATCACGATACCGGTGATATTTGTAGGGCAGATAAATACCCGTGAAGATGTCGATACCGTCAGCCGTGACTACGACGCCGATTATATCGCCGTCGGCAGGGCACTAGTCGCAGATCCCGACTTTATCGGCAAGTATCTTGGTGCCGTCGACGGCACAGTCCGGCCCTGCCTGGCGTGTGCCGAGGGCTGTCTGGGTGGTGTGAAATCAGGTAAAGGGTTGCAGTGCCTTGTAAACCCTGAGGTGGGAAAGGAACACGAATCGGTGCCGGATGCCGATCGGCCGCACCACTATGCCGTTGTCGGTGGCGGATTGGCGGGGATGGAAGCGGCCATTGTGTTGCGGGAGAAGGGACACACCGTTGACCTTTACGAGAAAGATCAACTGGGTGGACAGTTCAATCTTGCCCCCTTAACGCCCAACAAGCAATCGCTGGCAAAACTGGTACCCTACTTGAAGGCGCGATTGGAGGAAGCCGGCGTAACAGTGATTGCCAAAGAGGCGGTGGCATCAGATCTTGCGGCCGGATACGATGGCGTGATTCTGGCGACGGGATCACAGGTCTCGGTGCCGGCGATTCCGGGGCTGGATCATTTTTACTGGGCCGAAATCTTACTGAAGGAAAATCTTCCGCGGAACAAACATATCTTGATTATCGGTGGCGGGCTCATCGGGGTCGATATTGCGACGGGCTTGATACCGCGCAACAATAAAATTACGATTGTCAAGCGAACAACCGATTTTGGTGAAGACATGGAGATGATTGCCAAGAAACTCTCCCTCAAGATGATGAAGGAGAAGGAGACTGTTTTCAGCGATCATACCCATATCAACAAGATAGAAGGGCGCACCGTTTACGGGGAGCGGAATGGGGAAGCTGTACAATTTAACGATATCGATATGATCGTCGTTTCGACAGGTATGAAAAGCTATAATCCCCTTGAGGACGAACTGAAGGGAAAAATCCCAGTCTATGTAATTGGAGATGCACGGCAGATCGGAAACGCTCAGGATGCAATCAGAGACGGGTATCAGATCGGCAGGCATTTATAGACCGATGCGTTTTGTTTAAAACAGCAATGAACGTAATAACAGCAATATCAAAGAGGTAAGAACTATGCCGTGGGTTGACAGTGATTTGTGCACCGGATGCGGGCTGTGTGTTGACGAATGCCCCGTCGATGTCATTACAATGAATGATGATGTTGCCGAGATAGACATGGACGGCTGTATACGCTGTGGTATCTGTCATGATATTTGTCCGGTTGATGCCGTCAAGCATGACAGGCTGAAGATACCGGAAGAAGTGCACGCAAATGTAGCAAAAACGAAGGAGTGGATGGCAGCATGCGAAAAATATCTGGATGACAGCCAGGCAGGCCAGAAGTGTCTCAAGAGAGCGGTCAGGCATTTCGAGAACATGCAGATGGCTGCCGAGACGACAATCGAAGAGTTGAAAAAACTCATGATGCAAGATTCGTAATCGTGAAAAACATTATTGTTTTGTGAAATCGAAACCATCTATATTTCCTGTTATGTTGTGGCTGGGGTCGGACCAAGGTAAGTGTATGGATTAATGATTAGAAGTGCTGAAATTTGTCCTATTTTTGAACTTGCAGCCGCCATTTTAGGCTCAAAAGCGGTTCTACTTAATAGATGGAGTTGCAGACTCATGGCCTGAGAGCATCTGTCACACCGAGAACACCTTGCAATGCCTGCTTTGACTTCCTAAAGACTGTTCTAAGCCATGAAAATAAGTATTTGGGGAACATGAATATTTATATTTCAATGAGTTGCCTTGGTCTGACCCCAAATTCCTGCTGGATTTCGGGTTCGTTGATTTATAGTGTCAGGTTGGTGCTTCATACCAACGGTTAAGCCGATAGAGGAGTAGGCAATATGCAGAGCGCTTCCTGGTTTTTACAGATCTCTTCGAAACAACGCATTTGGTTGGCTGCAACCGGCGCGGTGATGGTGCTCATCATACTAGTTGGTGGTCTGCTGGAAGCCTCACGCGAGCGCTTCACACCAGTGGAGCTCAACATTGGTATGTCCATAAAGGATATTGCACCGCAACTTGGGGTGACAGGCAAGGCCCTTGCCCGCGAACTCAACCTGCCCCTCGATGTTTCCAAACACAAACCTCTCAAAGGGTTAGGGGTTACGGCTGAAGCACTGCGACATACTACGGAACACCTTCTTTCGCATCGTGACAGCATGCTCAAGTACTACGTGTACGCCGCACTGGTTCTCGGCGGTCTGGTGTTTCTTGTCAGGCTGGGACGTCCGGACTATTCCCCTGGCAAATACAGGAAGGGATGGTACCCGCGGTTGCCATACGTGGTCTTTCTTCTGTCGTCTGTCCTCGTTGCCGGATTTCTCCTGGGAAAATCACCCAACCCCATGGAGGGAGTAGTCAAAGTCTTTAAATCGATGGTAGGGCTCTATCCTGATCCGACAGCAAAGGTGATCGCCTTTCTCTTCTTTATTGTCCTGGCCGTTGTCGGCAATAAGATTATCTGTGGCTGGGCCTGTCCCTTTGGGGCTCTTCAGGAGCTGATCTACAGCATTCCGGTGCTGAAAACAATCAAACGACGGAAGTTGCCGTTTGTTTTCACAAACACCATCCGGGCAGGTCTTTTTGCAGCCATGCTGCTGTTGCTCTTCGGAATTGTCGGAGACCGCAAGGGGATGGTCATTTATCACTATCTAAATCCGTTTAATCTGTTCAATCTTGATTTTGAAACCGTCAGTATCGCGTTGACGGTCATCGCTACGCTAATGGGCTCATTCGCTGTGTACCGTCCGTTCTGTCAGCTTATTTGTCCTTTTGGATTTATTTCCTGGATAGCTGAACAATTCAGTATTGCCCGTGTCCGAATCGATAGAGACAGGTGCACGCAATGCGGGGCCTGTATACAGGCATGTCCTTTGGAGGCGGCAGAAGGCCGCGTGTTGGGCAA
>Ga0272442_10001063_pt1 | contig 42373 bp, 47 predicted proteins | sample SSMForm2O_FD_200262 | JGI IMG/M metagenome (GOLD analysis project Ga0272442, IMG submission 200262) | Marine sediment archaeal communities from Little Sippewissett salt marsh, Falmouth, MA, United States - SSM-Form-2O | ecosystem: Environmental > Aquatic > Marine > Wetlands > Sediment ...
AATATCCTGGTGTGAAGCTCCATTCTAGCTTTCCATCTTTTTTGTTTAAAGCGTAGAATCTGCCGTCATCACATCCAAAGAATACATATTCTCCATAGGCAACAGGGTTTGAATGTATCGCAGATTTACAGGTGAAAAACCACTTTAATTCTCCATCATCTTCATCAAGCGCATAGAAGTTATTATCAAGAGATCCTACAAACACGGTCCCATCAGATACATCAGGTGTTGAATCAATTCCCCAACCTGTTTGATATTTCCACTTTAAATTCCCTGTTGAAGCATCCAAAGCATAAATATTTCCATCCCAAGAACCTACATAAACCACGTCGTCTTTCAAACCCGGATAAGCAGTAATAACACCGTTTGTCTTATACTGCCATTTAACTTTTTTACCAATTAAATCGAACGCATAACAAGTATCACTTGAACCAATATAGACCATTCCCCTATCAACATCAGAAATAACTGCATCATCAGCTAATATATCACTCCAAACAGTTTCTCCAGAATCTTTATCGAATATGTATACCTCATCGTTTGAAAAACTAGCGATTACTATGTCGTCAAAGACAACTGGTTTAGACGTTACACCTTCTATCAACCGCTCCCATTTTTTATCTCCTGATTTTTTATCAAAAGCATATAATCCTTCAGACGATCCGATAAACAACAGATCATCTGATGCCGCAGAAGTAACAGGTTTCTCGCTGACGTTTTCATCCCAACTTAGTCTGCCACTATTGGAATCCAAAGTATAGATTTTACCAGTTGACGTTGCAACATTAAGAATCCCATCAGAAACAATACAAGAAGCATAATCGATGTTTCTCTCATCTTCTGTTTCAAAGACCCATAAAATATCGTCGTTATTCTTTTTATCTATCATAACATTTTTCGTTTCTATACTGTTTTGATTTGAGTTGCCACCATAGGCTCTCACCCATCCTGCACCAGGAACCTCTGTGAGCCCTTTCAATTCTTTTTGATCCTCGGGTTTAGGTGTAAAATGATCGCCATCTGGCCTACCCATAAAAGCCCATAACCCCATATCCTCAACTAGTTTAGAATCCGTGATCTTACAATCAATCGGAAGATTAGAAATCGGAGGAGCAGCCATGATTTCTTTAACGACGTCAACGTCGATACCCCCATAATATTTATTTCCAAGTTCCTCAAATTTTTTATCTGCTGGTGACGGCGTATATTTAATAGGCGGTAAAAACCTTAGAAACCTCCCAGGGATTCCAAACCCGTATATACTCCAAAGATCCCATCTAACTTTTTCATCTTTTGCGTTACAACATGACCACAAAAAACCATCCTTTTTTCTAGTAATAGCATGACTATGTAGTCCTAACTCCAATGACGCAATCTCACCTGTTTTTGTATCTCCCATAACCCAATCAGCGGGATAAAGACCATTGTTTCCATCCAACATACTATCAATTACATCATTTATACTTTCAGAATACTGAATAGCTCTTCTAGCTCTAACTCCAACAGATGTAGTGCCTCTTACTTTCCAAGGTCCCACAGGCGGCCAAATAGAAGTTTCGGCCAATAAAATCCCACAATCATTCTGATAATAATCCTCACTACTCCATATATATCCTGGGAAAACCGTAATTATAAATCTATGCCCCTTCGATGGTTGTACATCCAATATAATATTAGCTCGCTGAGGGATATAATTTGGAGGAAATATCGTTGAATGTGAAAAAACAATACCTCCATCACTTGTTGCATCACCCGTAGCTAAAAAAGCCATACAATTACCAGTCTCATAATTTTCTCTTCCAATTCCCTCAAAACCTGTGACTTTTAATAAACTCTTTACCGCACCTTTTAGCATATTAAACATCATTCTGAAGGGTTGCCCTCTTCCACCAGGATTATTGAAAGTTTCACGAGTTTCCTCAATTATATTTAAAGTAAAAATATCCTTGTAATCTACTAATTTACCATGAACCGCTCCACCTTTTTCTCTAACACCATTAGCAATTCCTTTTATCTCTTCTTGATATTCTTTCGGGTATTGATCCCAAAAAAATTTCATACCTCTTTGTTTACATAACTCCCAATAAGTCTTTGATAATTCATCATAATTTTCAGGTCTGTTTTTTTTAATAAATACTTTCATAAATTTTTCTTTGTGACCCCAATTGCCCCATCTATTAATCATGTCAACGATTTCAGCAGAGGCAAGATATCCATACTGATAGCCTCTCTCATATGGCTCTCCTTCTATATGGAGATAAACCCATCCCTGGATATTATATCTGTATCCTTTTTCAAATTGTCCGGAACTGATATTTTCTTGGTCATTGTTGCTATCGACAGCCAGACTATTTGGCAAAATGGCAATAATGAGTAAAATGAATATTATTAATATTATAGCTAAATGTTTGGTACGATTCATACCCTGATCAGTATTCGTATTATATTGATAAATATATAAATCTTATTTATCATTTGCTACCCCTTTAGAATACCTTGCCTTGAGAGTTGCATGGAGAAGAGATTTCATAACTGAAAAAGGGGTCTAGGAGGAGGTGAAGCGATGATATAAAAATCAAGCTAGACCCCCAATGAAACAAGGGATTTAGAAGATTCACCGGAATCTACTTCTTTTTCTGTCCCCCTGTTCCTTATTTTATAAAATTCATAATAACACTAGCATAATAATCTTTTGTAATAATAATAACAAAAACTATTTGTAAAAGTAATCAAATAACTAGTTATTGTTAAAATGATAAAAACAGAACAAAAGGTGTTATTGTGGTAACAATAAGCAACTCCGTCAAAGATATACTCTCTAAGCAAGTTTTTCTCCAGGAAGCAATAAATAGAGATATTGTCTCGTTCAATTTATTGGCAAGACATTTAAGACCAGATATTGAAAAAGAGCTAGGAAAATCTGTAAAACATTCTGCAGTTGTTATGGCACTAAGAAGGCATGCAGAAAAAGTAGAAAGGAAAAAGGATCATATAAAATTTAACTATTTTAGAGAGACTATTTTAAAAACTGATATGTGCTATATTATTATTGCCGAGTCAGCAACTTCACTAAGCAAGGTTCAAAATTTATACAATGAGATAGAATTCAAACAAGGCGGTATTTATAATATTGTTCATGGGAACTATGAGATAGGAATAATCACCAATCAGAGATACAAGGACATACTACTAGAATTATTACACGATGAAAAGGTGTCACACGTTGTAGAAGATCTTGCTGTTATCTCACTTACCCATACACAAGATTTCTTATTTACGCCAGGAGTTATCTATAATGTTTTAAGGTTTGTAGCCTGGGAAAACATAAACATACTAAGTATAATTCTTACCCCGCAGGAGTTAAGTCTTGTTATTCCAAGGACCGATGCGATGAAATGCTATTCCACGTTGGAGAGATTGGTAAAACCTCAAAAAAATTAGAATGTAGACTAGCTCCTTCTTAGTAAGGTATACATAAACTTTTATTATCAAACTGTTTTCGCTTTTCTTATGCAGGGGTAGCCAAGCCAGGTCAACGGCGACAGACTCAAGATCTGTTCCTGTAGAGGTTCGGGAGTTCGAATCTCCTCCCCTGCACTATTTTTCTACTAAAAAACTTAATGTAATTAAACACAAATTAACCTATCATGGAATATGAGCCGATAATTGTAAGATATGGCGAACTTTCATTAAAAAGCAAGTATGTCAGAAATTCTTTCGAAACAACTTTGATCCGAAACATCAAAGATGCCTTTACATCAAACAATATATCGTGCAAGGTGAAGAGAGAATGGGGGCGGATTTATCTTAATACAGATGAAATTTCTAAAGGATTAGATGTTTTAAAACGAATTTTCGGCATTACTTCATCCAGTCCAGTTGTTAAGACCTCTTCTGAGATTGATCAAATTTCAAATTATTCCATTCAATTTTCCCAAAAATATCTTAGTAAAAACAAAACATTTGCGTTACGAGTAACAAGAAATGGAAAACATGACTATACTAGTCAGGATGTCGCTGTAAAAATAGGTAACAATATTGTTAATGCAACACAGGCAAATGTAAATCTGACTAAACCAGATTTCGAACTTTTTATTGAAGTTAGAAACAAAAACGCATATTTATTTACAGAAAAAATACGGGGAGTCGGTGGTTTGCCTTTAGGTACGCAGGGAAAAATCTTGGCTATAATCGATAAGCCTCATTCCTTGTTAGCAGCTTGGTATCTCATGCATAGAGGATGCAAAGCTATTTTTCTAAATACTGATTTATTCAATGTTGAAATGTTAAACACGTTTATGGATGATTGGTATGTTAAATCAGATATCATTACAATCGATCAAAAAGAAAAGTTCTACGAAACAGCAAACAACACAGCATTTGAAGAGGGATGCGATGCTATTGTAACAGGTCACAGCATTATCACTAAAAAAGACATCATTGACATTACAACATTTAAAAAACATGCCATGCTTCCTGTGTTGCATCCATTAATTGCTATGAATGAAGACGAAATAAACAAAAAAAGTAAGGAGATAGGGATTCCAACATGAATATAGTCATTATAGGTGCAGGAGCAATAGGCTCATTATTCGGTGCATTGCTTTCCAAAAAAAATAATGTGGTACTGGTGGGAAGAAAGCTTCATGTAAATGCTATAAGAAAAAATGGCTTAACTATTGAAGGTAAAACACAGTTAAATGTTGAAATATCTGCAGAGGAAGCAGTTGGTAAAGTTCCGTTCATCCCAGATCTTTTAATTTTAGCAGTCAAATCATATGACACTAAAGAAGCAATTAACCAGGTGAAACAGATAAACGGCAAAGATACAGTTGTTTTATCTCTTCAAAACGGATTGGATAATATTGATAAAATTCAAGAAACTGCAGATAGTAAGAATATAATCGCGGGCGTTACCACTCGCGGTGCCTTATTCTACGAACCGGGTGTTATAAAACACACAGACAAAGGATCTACTATTTTAGGGGAATTAGATGGAAAACAGTCAGAACGAATAGAGTACATATCAGATGTGTTTAATGAGGCAGATATTGAAACTACAATCAGCGACAATATTGTAAAAGAACTTTGGACTAAAGCAATTATAAATTCCAGCATAAACCCTCTAACTGCCCTTTTCCAATGTAAAAATGGATACTTGTTAGAAAATCCTATACTGGAAAATATTGTAGGGAAAATATGTGAAGAATCTACATTAGCTGCAAATAAAGAAGAAATGCAATTATCTCCTGAAAAAATGCATAATAAAACAAGACAGGTAATTCTGAGCACTGCTGAAAACTATTCTTCCATGTTTCAGAGTTTTCTAAAAGAGAAGAAAACAGAAATCGATTCAATAAATGGCAAAATAGCTGAAATAGGAAGAAAAAAGGGTATGGAACCTTTAATGAATGAAATGATGGTTTATTCTATAAAATCAATTAGTGAAAAAGAAAAAGTTAATTAGGTAACGATCAAGCTATAAAATTTCTAGATAGTTCCCTTTATCGTCAGAGAAGCCTTCTCCATATTTGTTTAATAGATAAAATATATCTTCTTCATTCTTTACTGCATATCTTATTTCACGACCATTCGGAATCGTTTCTATGGCACCTGCTGCTATTAATTTTCTTAGATGGAAAGATATTGTTTTTGGATGTCTTTTTAGATGTCTGCTAATATTCATCCAAGAAGCCTCTGGGTTTATTAATAAGAACATAATGATTTTGATAGGGACGTCCTGCCTAAGAAGATGGAGCATCTCTCTTTCTCTTTCGCTTATTTTTTTTGTGACATAATAGCGGGCATTCTCATCATCGAATATTTCCATTAAAACACCCAGCTTTTTTAGGTAGCCGAGATGATAGCTTATATTGTCCTTCGGGATATTCATTTTTTTGGAAATTTCATCAAGGTGTAAGCCTGGCTGACGTGTAACAAAGTTATAGATATCTCCCCTAGTTTTAAGATCTAAATATTCGCCTTCGTTCACCCCCCCATCATACTTCTTTTTTGCCTTTCATACAACAACATACTTTCACCTCTTCTATGACAGATTCTGTCTGTCATGTTAATCTTTATCACTCGAGTTATATAAACCTATCGAAATATTCGATTAAAAATTGGCAAAAAATCCAATAAAATCACGAAACAACTTTATAATTACAAATCTCTTCATTTTTCAATTTATCGTGGGAAAGATTTATATGAAGATATTTGTGACAAGAAGAATTCCAGATGAAGGTCTTAAAATTCTTAAAAAAGAACACGAAATTGAAGTGTTTCCTTATGATAGAATTCCAGCAAAAGAAGAGATAATTGAAGGTTTAAAAGGAAAAGATGGCCTTATCTGTTTACTAACAGACCCAATAGATCGAGATGTTATATCTTCAGAGCCAAATTTGAAAATGATAGCTAGTTATGCTGTCGGTTATGATAATATTGATATCAAGGCTGCTACGGAGAGAAATATTCCTGTTAGCAACACCCCTGGAGCTTTGACTGATGCTACTGCAGAGATGGCCTGGGCTCTTCTTTTTTCAGCCGCTAGAAGAATTGTTGAAGCAGATAAATTCACCCGATCTGGTAAATTCATGGGGTGGGGTCCAATGCTCATGCATGGACAAGATGTATCTAATAAAGCACTGGGGGTAATTGGTACAGGGAGAATTGGAACAGCATTTGCTCTTAAAAGCAAAGGGTTCAATATGAAAGTTTTGTATGTTAATGATATAATAAATGAAACATTAGAGCGCGAGTTAGAGGCCGAAAAAGTAGATTTAACCGAGGTCCTTAAAAAATCTGATTATATTTCTTTGCACGTTCCATTTAATAAGTCAACACATCATATGATTGGTGAAAAAGAACTCAAAACGATGAAGAAAACCGCAGTTCTCATAAACACATCCCGTGGACCTGTTGTAGATGAAAAGGCGCTTGTTAAAGCATTAAAAGAAAAATGGATTTTTGGAGCAGGACTTGATGTCTATGAGCATGAACCAAAAGTCACAGATGAATTAAAAAAACTAGATGATGTAGTTCTTCAACCACACTCTGCCTCTGCGACTGTTGACTCTCGAACAAGGATGGCAATTATGGCTGCGGAGAATATGATAGCGGGCTTAAATGGAAAAACTCCACCCAACTGTATAAACCCAGAAGTTTTTGAAAAGAAATAATCTTATAGAGTAAAAGTCCAGACTTCCGGGTCTTCCGGGAGATCTTCTTTTTCAATATCTATCTCGTTTCCAACTTTAATAATTTTATACTTATTTTTTTCCAGAAATGGGTCTATCCCTGCTATTGGAAGAGACAACCCGCCGATCTTATAGTGCATTGGAACAATTATCTTAGATTTTATCATGTTTATAACATTCCAGGCTTGTCTGTCATCAATAGTAAAAGTTCCGCCTATTGGTAAAAATAAAATATCCACCTCACCTATTTTTTGAACAGCATCTTCATCAAGCTCATGACCCAAGTCCCCAAGGTGGCAAAACTTTATTCCATCTATAGTAAATTTATACATTATATTTTCACCACGCTTCGCTCCTTCACATTCATCATGAAATGATTTGATGCCCCTTATTTCAACGTTAGAAATATTTCTTTTCCGTTCATCTGTTACAATTTTAGAACCATCTTTTTCCACAGTTTTTACACTGTTGTGGTCATAATGATCGTGAGATACAAGGATTATATCCCCCATCACACTTGGTGCGGGAATGCCGATAGACTTTCCATCGTGCGGGTCAGTTACTAGCGTCACCTCGTTTGTAATTTCAAAGCAAGCATGGCCATGCCATCGAATTTGCAGCATATTTTTTCCTCCCCTGTAGTTTGTACTAATCACAAAATGATTATAAAAAATTATGGCCGTAATCTACCAAGTTTTATGTAATCTATTGCTTTTCCGTCGATTCTTGTAAATATAATTTCTTTATTTACAGAATGAGCAAGCCTAACTGCCCTACTAATCTCTGCCCATGTGCTTGTAAATCCCTTATCAACAACATGGATGAGATATTCTGCATGTGTTTCATCCGGTTGTTTAGTATAGGCACGAAAATGGGCACCAAACTTAAACCCAGTTTTTACAATCAATCCGCGTTTCTTTAGATCTACAAAAACAGCCATTCTCGATTTTATGTCAGATTGAGATTGTTTTATAAGTTGAATAAATGCTTTTTTAGAAAGTTGCTTTCCATCACTATCTCGTACGTCGACTAAATCCTTTTTCATCAAATATAATGCTTCTACTAGTGATAACTGCAATCCACTGCCAAATGGTTTGCCAAAAAATTCTTTTTTCAACAGGCTTTTAGCTTGCCCCTCATCAAATATCACAACTCTATTTTCTAAAAGAATGCCGGTTGATTTTGAAAAGACATGTTTTTTTATTGTGCCTCTAAGGTCGATGTCATCTACATCATAGTAAGTGATATCCCCTTCTTCATCGACAATGGCAAACCAGAGAGCGTTGCTATTCTTTTTTGCAACCTTGAGAAGTTCTTTTATTTCGTTAATTGTTATATTGTCTCTCTCGGAAAATACGGAAATCAAACAAGGCTTTTCTTTATTGGAGTTGAAAAAATCGGCCTTCTTATGCTCTTTATCGAGTTGGACGGCATGCCCTCGTTTTCTAACGTCTCTAAAAACCAGATATTTGATTTCAAAATGAGGAATGTGATTTGCTGCCATAGTAACGAGGGATTGAAAGTCTATTTCTTCTCCTTCTCTAAATATGCCTATTTTTCCTTCACCAAGTAAAAATGCGCCTTCAAGCAGATTCAATTGCAACTTGTTATCTTTAATAGTTCTGCCGAAATTGCTCTTACTATACAATCGACCAACATCACGTGATCTCGAAACAACAATATGTTTGTCTACAAGTTCTCCAGATATTTGCATTATATAGAGCACCTTTCCTATCCTATTTGTTTCTTTTGTAATAATCCTTTATGCTTTTTGGGATTTGTTTATCGGGGAAAAACCGCTCTTGTTTTTTATAATAATCCTCAACCCATTTTCCCTTCTGGGATTTGACTGGTTTTTCCTTTTCTTTTTTGTTTAATATGCTACTAAGAACTAATCCTAGTCCTAAACCGGCAATTCCTCCAAGAACCAATCCACCTATGGCACCAATAATTGCAAAATAAATAAGATTAATTGAAAAACCAAGTCTAGATGTAGTTACTTCAGGTATTCCTACATATCTAGACGAAACTTCTCCTGAAGAGAAATTTGTAATACTAATGGCACCAGCGATAAGATTGCTATATTTGTAGTACATGAGTGCGCTACTAAATGACGATTCGTTCTCCAAGCTCTGCCCATATTCATAATAACCAATAGCAAGCACAGGCTCAAGACCAAGATTAATACTTTGCGTTATACTGGCGCCTGCACTTTCTCGTGCCCTCGGTATTCTCCCTTCAATATCATTATCAACTGTTTCAAGGGCAAGGTTTGCTTTAGTTAAAGCTTCAAGTGCATCAAATAAGGCTGCGGCAGGATAACTTCTTTGCAATTCCTCTCTGGCTGCGTCTAGCAAATTTTCTGCAGAGACAATATAGCTAGATGTTTTTCCCAACTCTTGGAGAATGAGGCTGGAATATATTGTAGCCTGTTGGGTATCTTCGATGTATTCTGTGGCCAAATTCTCTATTTGACTTACACTAATTTCCCCAGAATCGTTGAAATAAGTAGAAATATCAATCCACCATCCAACACTATTACTTCTTTCCATTGCTCTTGCAAGATCGTACAAAGCCCCCAATGGATCTGATTCATATTCAGCGCTTGCATCAGATAAAAACGAATAAGCCTCAGACGCCCTCTTCTGAGCTGCACCAACACATTGTAAAGAAACCGTTCCTTCTATCTCTGCATTTTGAGCCTTTTCACTCTCCACTTCAAAAACTTCAGCCACTTCATCAATTAGATCGATGATGTATTGGTCACCATCGTCCGCATCAAAATATTTGCAAGCGTAGAAAACAAAACGAGAATCAATCAGCGAATTGAACGATTTACTAGTACTGGAATAATACAAGCCTTGGTCATACCAGTTCTGGGAGCCATCTAAGAAATAATCTGAATCTGAAAGAATATTGCCTATTTGCTCTTTGAAGTACATGGGATAAATATTCGGTATGGATGAATTGATAAACAGGCTACTTGCATTTTCATATAGATTGCCGGCATTATTTAGCAGTGTTGTTGCTAACGGTCTCATTGCGTTAATGTAACCTTCGGTTGTAATATTACCATCTGTTTCTATTTGTGCAAAATTAAATCCTGTGAAATATTTTAGGGCATCATTCACATCTTCAACTTCGACAACATCCATGCCGTAATTATCTTCTGCATATTCACACACACTACGCGTTTCCTGTCTTGTTGTAACCCGTGACCAAGTACCATCCCCTACTCTCTCTATTATCGTTTCTGTATAGTTCCCCTGTCCTCTGGGAATCAGAAAACGGGTGGCACCAACTGAATATGCCGCATCAATTTTTTGCGGTATCCCTCCGATAGGGCCAACACTTCCATCTGGGTTTATCATTCCGGTCATTACAGTCCAGTTGTTAATGTCCCATCTCTCAAGCAGTGCAATAGTAGCAACTGTCATAATTGCTCCTGCAGAGGGACCTCCAATTACTGGAGCAGATGTTCTTACTACAAAGAAATAATCGTAATTAGAAGGATCTTCGGTACAATTATCGTCATTTTTTACAAAATTACTAGCAACTTTTACAGCAAGACGTGCAGATCCTTGCATGTCAATTTGTGTAAGGGGTAAAGTATCGACAAACACTCTGCCACTTCCATTTTGAATGGTAACTGTTATTGTAGAAATTACACCAACATATCCTGCATCTGTTTGTGCTACAGCAGGGGCATAAACTGTTACATTACGGTAGCTCAGCACTTCCTCTGCTTCATAGAGTTGACCAGGGTTTACAGAAACTGTTGTGAATGTAAGGCATGAGGAACAGATCAATAGCAAGCTTAATGCAATCATGAAGACATTTTTTGACATAAGACTTCCCCGATATGAATTGGGTTTAATAAAAGAACAGATACTAAAAGCTTACCCAGCAACAATTATGTCGATTAAAAAGTCACAATATCATAAATAAATGAAAAGTTATACAAGTAATATATGAATGTTAATACATATGTTGAAAACACTACAGACTTTTGTAGGAATTTGAGCATAGATTTAGTAAAGAATGTTTTTGTTTTTGATGAATTATCTTCTACAAATTTTAAAGCTAAGGAGCTTGCACGACACGGAGAACCGGAGGGGGCAATTGTAATATCTAGGGTACAAACAAAAGGTAGAGGGAGATTTGATAGAAAATGGGAATCTCCCAAGGGTGGACTCTATTTTTCTGTCATCCTAAGGCCGCAGGTAGAGACAGGTAAAACAACATTGATCCCTTTAATTGCCGCTCTATCTGTCTCTGAAACCATCAACTCTCTTTATGCTGTTTCTTCTACTATAAAATGGCCAAATGATGTACAAATAAACGGAAAAAAAGTAGCGGGTATTTTACTAGAATCAGAATCAAATGGCAACAAATTAGACTTTGTTATTTTAGGTATTGGCATCAATCTAAATACACATATAAATCAACTCTCACCAGAATTAAAATCCAATTCCACTTCAATAATGCATGAGCTTAGCCGATCTGTTGACCAATATACATTTATCAAGCAACTTCTTTTAACATTGGATAAATATTATGCAGTATTTCTCAATCATGACATCAATTCAATTTTGAGCGAATGGAAAAAACACTCAGATACACTCAGTAGAAATTTAAAGGTCGTAACATCGTCTGGTGAGATAGTTGGAAAAGCATTGGATATTGATGAGTCGGGATTCTTAATTGTCGTCACTGATTCAGGGGAACATAAAAAAGTTAATAGTGGGGATTGTTTTTATATTGAGTAAAAATAAGAAAAAAGAGGAGATCTTATTTTCTAATAAGACCTAGCGAACTGAGTTCTTTTGACAGTTTGTCAACAGCTAGTGACACATCATCTACCTTTCGTGCACCAGTACAAACGATTTTTCCAGATCCAAAAAGCAACATTGCTACCTTCGGTTCTTTAATACGATAGACCAGACCTGGGAATTGCTCAGGTTCATATTCTACATTTTCTAGCCCAAGACCCATGGCTACTTCATTGAGATTCAACTCAGAGTTTAGATCAGATATTGCGACGATATTTTGAATAACAATATCAAGGTCTTTGTAGACATCGACATTTAGTTTCTTCAGTTTCTCTGAAATAATGTTGACCGTCTTTCGTACGTCTTCAATATTCTTTGCACCAGTACAATTGGCCTTTCCACTTCTAAAAAGAAGTGTAGCCGTCTTCGGGCTTTTTAATCTGTAAACCAATCCTGGAAATTGTTCTGGTTCATATTCTGCTTCTTCTAACGATTGCGCGATGACATCTAGGTCCAACTTGTCTGCAAAAGACGTCGACGCTACAATATTTTCTACTTTTACTTCCGGCATATGTTTTCCTCCTGTTTTCATAAAACTCCTAGCGATGAAAGTCTTTCTTTCATCAAATCAATGGCGCTGGATACATCTTCCATCTTTTTTGCTCCAGTGCACACAAGCTTACCAGAGCTAAAGATAAGTAAAGCCGCGCCAAAATCATCCATTCTATAGATTAGGCCAGGGAATTTCTCCGGTTCATACTCTACATTATGTAATAGAAGTCCTTTGGCCACTGTACTTAAATGAAGTTCTTTTTTAAGAACTGCAGATGCAACGATATTCTGTATTTTTACCTCAGGTTTTTTAGAAACAGATGTACCAACGCTAGATATTTTTTTAATTAACTTTTTTATCGCAGAATTCGCATCTCCCAAAGTCTTCGCTCCAGTACAAATAACCTTTCCACTTGAGAAGAGCAGAGCGGCTGTTTTAGGCACATCAAAATGTAAAATTAATCCAGGGAATTCCTCCGGACTGTACTTTGCATCTGGAATATTGTCCGCTAATTGTTGAACGTTCAACTCGTCTGCAATTTGAGCTGAAGCGATAATATTCTCAATGTTGATATCTGCCATAATAAAGCTAGCCTTCCCTCCTTGGAGTATATAAAGGCCCTTTATAAAGATTTCTTTCAAAAAATCATTATAGATAATGATTTACCAGACATTGTCAATATTGAGATCACCGTCTTTTTTCTTATCGCTGGCCTTCTTTTTATCTCCATTCATTTTGTCAAGTATCCCTCGAAATTCATCTGTATGGTACTCGATACGTTGTTCACAGCTGGCAACTGCAAGCTCACCGCGGGTTTTTTCAATCATGCCCCGGACCATATCCTGTTTCTTCTTAATAGGGATAAGACCAGATGGGTAATCAAAACGGATGATTACATCATAGATTTCTTCCATCATATCCAGATACTTATCAGCTTTTTTTGCCCGGCCATGACGTATTGAATCAAGCGTCGATCTGCGCAGTTCCCCCACAAGGTCGCAAAGGCCCATGAGATAAGAGCTGTAAGTTGTTTGTATTTTATCAGGATCTGGTAGATCCTTGCCTTTCATAATGTTATAAAAACAGTGCGCCTCAACAAGTTCTTGAGCGGCGTTTTCAACAAAACCGGCATGATATAATTCAGGATAACCCTTGGTTAAATCATTTAAATCTGCAAGTTTACTTGATGCTTTTTTAATATTGTTATCGGCATCTTTCATAAGATTCTGATGGATAAGTTGAATAGATTTCCTGCAAGCAATAATTATGTCCCGTGAAGAACGAAGGGCTTGTTCTCTGACTTTATCCTTCCCATCAATACTTTTTTCAATTTTATCAACGATTTTGCCAAGATTTTTCATTGTAGAAATATAAAACACCTCTAGTAATTATAGTTTTTCATATTTTACATAAGGTGTTTATTTACACAAAAATCAGGTTCTTCACCATCTAAAACTTTAATAATTTGCTCTGCACATACAGTTCCTGCTCGAATCTGCGCTTCTTTTGTACCAGCACCGATATGTGGCGTTAACATTATGTTATCAAGTTTTAATAAAGGACTATCCTCTGGCGGTTCTTGTTCGAATACATCTAGTCCCGCACCTGCAATATTGTCGTTTTTCAAAGCATCATAAAGTGCTTTTTCATCTACGGTTCCACCTCGCGCACAGTTGATAAGGTATGCAGTTGGCTTCATTTTTGATATCATTTTCTCATCGACGATGTGATGTGTCTTTGGTATGTGTGGAAGATGAAGTGAGATGAAATCAACCCTCCCCATCAACTCTGCGAGTTCATCTATTTTTTCAATCCCATCTTTTTGCATATCCTCTTTTGAAATAAATGGATCATAACCTACGATGCTCATGCCAAATGCTTGAGCAAATTTTCCTGTTAATCTCCCGATGTTACCACAACCAATAAGGCCGAGTATTTTGTCACCAAGTTCATTGCCTTTGAGTTGTTTCTTTGCCCATTCCCCTTTTTTCATCGTCATATCTGCTTTTGAAAGGTGACGCGACAGTGCCAACATGTGGCCAATTGCTAATTCCGCCACACTTGCTGTAGAGCCTGTAGGGGCATTTACTACAGGTATTCTTCGTTTTGCTGCAGTTTCAATATCAACATTATCAACACCGATTCCAGCTCTACCGATAACTTTTAAATTTCCATTTGCCCCAGCTTCTACTATTTCCTTGACTGCCTTTGTTCTTCCCCGAACCATCAGTGCATCGTAATTAGGAATTTCTTTGAGTAATGTCTCCCCATCCATTTCATCATAAGTGACATCATGACCTGCATCTTTTAAAACCTGTAAAGCCTCTTCAGCCGACTTGTCTGTAACTAATACTTTCATGATTATTAACCCCAATTCGTGTATCAACAAAGGTATAAAAATGTTTACGCTGGATGAAACGTCCTAAAATCAAAACCGGGATACTCTGCTTTTTCTCCAGGTTCTTCTTCAATCCGTATAAGCTGGTTGTATTTTGCGTTCCTATCGTTTCTAGCTGGAGCACCGGTCTTTATTTGCCCTGAGCTAGTTCCAACTTTTGAAAAATCATGCTTCCAGAAAATACTTCTGTAGTTAGATCTGGAATGATAAACATCCGTAACTATAGAGATCGCAGTGTAACCCAGAGAAAAGATCTTGTACCCACGTTGGAAGAGTTGAAGAAGTAGACGCAGCAGCAATAATCATTGATGTTGCGAACAGATTACATGTAAAATTAATAGTCCTCGGTAGTAAGGGGGCTAGTGAGATAGGACGGTATCCAATAGGTAGTGTTGCAAATAAGGTTGTTCAGTATGCTGCTAAACCAGTTATGGTTGTTAGATAAAAAGGCAAGGTTTAGTAGATAAGTAATGCTTTTACTCCTTTTGCTTCTCTGATTTTTGGTATGAGTGTGCCTGGTACTCTTTTTTCGGTTATAATAAACAGTCTTGGTTCTTCTGAGAGTTCGAAATCATCTACAATTGCTTGTCTTATACTAATTTTGTTATCTGCAATTATTGCTGCAATATCTGCTACTATTCCAGGCATACTAGGATCTTCAGGTATTATTTCAATAACTCCCCAGTTCATTTCCGGAGCTACATCCTTTAGACAACATGTTGGATTTAAGTTTGAAAAAACTTTTTTCAAGTCGTCTTTCTCCATTATTGTTTCTATTGTGCTGTTTATGATTCTCCTATCAATATCAAAGGCTCGTGCTATTTTTGAGTCGGGAAGCTCTATTTCACCACAATAAATTTTATTGTCATTTATTTTTAATCCATATTTAAGTAGTTTTTGAGCAAGTTTTTTTCTTTTAGGATATCTGTTGAAATATTTTGCAATTTTTCTCCACATACGTTGTTTTGTAATACTACAATATTTTATATAAATTTACATTAATGTTGAAAATTGTACAATAATGTATATTTATTAACAATATTTAAATAGTGTGGGCGACATATTATTATATGATGGCATGAAGAACACAAAAACAATCCTTGATGAAAATGATATACCAAAAAAATGGTATAACATACAAGCAGATCTAAAGAGTCCATTGGATACGCCTTTAAATCCTCAAACAAAAAAACCAATAGGGCCAGAAGATTTAAAGGCAATCTTTCCAATGGGACTTATCAAACAAGAAGTAAGCCAAGAAAGATACATAGATATACCAGAAGAAATAATAGAAATCTACCGGTTATGGAGGCCCAGCCCATTATACAGAGCAAGAAGACTTGAAAAAGCACTAAAAACACCCGCTAAGATTTACTACAAATGGGAAGGAGTAAGCCCACCTGGAAGTCATAAACCCAATTCAGCCGTAGCACAAGCCTATTATAACATGAAAGAAGGAATTGAACAAATAGCAACGGAAACAGGAGCAGGGCAATGGGGATCGGCTCTTGCCTTTGCAACTCAATTATTCAATATTAAATGTAGGGTTTACATGGTGAAATGCTCTTACGAACAGAAGCCATATAGACGAGTTCTAATGGAAAACTGGGGAGCTGAGGTGCATTCAAGTCCAACTAAACTTACAAAAGTAGGCAGAGAAATCCTAAAAAGAGATCCAAATACAACTGGAAGCCTTGGAATATCAATTAGCGAAGCAGTAGAAGACGCAGCAACACATGAAAACACAAACTATGCGCTAGGATCAGTACTAAACCATGTAGTACTACACCAAACAATTATAGGATTAGAGCTGAAAAAACAATTTGAACTTATTGACAAATATCCCGATATAATTATTGGATGTGTAGGGGGAGGAAGCAATTTTTCTGGGACATGTTTTCCGTTTGTCAGAGACAAAATCATCGGGAAAAAACCAGATTTAAAAATTGTTTCAGTTGAACCATTAGCATGCCCAACACTCACTAGAGGGGAATACCGATATGATTTTGGAGATACTGTGGGGTTAACGCCATTACTAAAGATGTACACACTTGGCCATAATTTTGTACCTGCAGCAATACATGCAGGAGGGCTAAGATATCACGGAGATTCGCCACTGCTATGTAAACTAACAAAAGAACGATATATGGAAGCTGTTGCATACTATCAGAATGAAGTTTTTGAAGCAGCAACACTTTTTGCAAGAACAGAAGGGTTTATCGTAGCACCAGAAGCTGCTCATGCCGTTAAAGCAGCAATAGATTTTGCAAGAATGTGTAAAAATAAAAACGAGAAAAAAATAATTGTATTTGCAAACAGTGGACACGGACACTTTGACCTCTCAGCATATGATGCATATCATAATAACAAAATAAGAGATTATCAACATACGAAAGAAGATATCAAAAAATCATTAGAAGCTCTTCCAAAAATATAAAATAATGTCCCTTGAAGATTTCAGCGCCTGCTCACGAGCTTTGTCGTAGCCTTCGTTCTGCTACGCATCATAAGAGCGTCATATTTCGGTATTTCTTCCAGTAGAGAATTACCATCCATCTCATCAAAAGTCACATTATGACCTGCATCTTTCAAAACTTGAATTGCATCATTTGCCATTTTATCGGTAATGAGTATTTTCATAGCCATAACCCCAGATTCCAGCATATTTATTTATCTAAAAATATTTACGCTAAGAATCCATGCGAAAGCCGATACCCAGGTACTCCGCATCATCACCTAATTCTTCTTCAATTCTTATTAATTGATTGTATTTGGCATTTCTATCGCTTCTGGCAGGAGCACCAGTTTTTATTTGACCTGCACTTGTTCCAACAACAAGATCAGCAATAAAACTATCCTCTGTTTCACCACTTCTATGGGAAACAACTGCGGTCCAACCTTGGTCATGTGCCATTTTTATTGCGTTTAAAGTTTCAGTAACCGACCCTATTTGATTAAGCTTAATCAAAACAGAATTAGCAGCAGATAACTCAACCCCTTTCTGAATCCTTTTTGTATTGGTAACAAAAAGATCATCACCAACAATTTGAATTTTTGAACCAAGTTTTTTAACCATTTCAACCCAAGAATCCCAATCATCCTCAGCCAACCCATCCTCTATACTAACTATTGGGTATTTATTGCAGAGATCGGCATAGAAATCAACCATTTCTCCACCTGAGAATGATTTCGTTCCTATTTTGTACGTCCCGTCATAGAAAAACTCACTTGCTGCAGGATCCATTGCTATTTTCATCATTCCATCGTATCCAGCATTTTCTACAGCCTTTAGCATAAGATCCAAACGCTCGTTAACATCAACGACTTGTGCAGGTGCAAAACCACCCTCATCGCCAATAAGGGAGCCGCCAGCGCCAAACTTGTTTTTAAGAAGTTTTCCAAGATGATGATAAGACTCAGAAACCATTCTAATTCCTTCACCAAAAGATTTTGCCCCAGTCGGCATCAACATGTGCTCCTGGATACTATTCTCTTGACCAGCGTGTTTACCGCCATTGATCACATTACACATTGGAACAGGTAAAATATGGGGAACAACGCCAAACATCTCACTGATGTATTCGAATAAAGCAAGACCTTTTGATGCAGCACCAGCTTTTGTTACTGCCATACTAACAGGCAAGATGGCATTAGCACCAAATTTATCCTTGTTTTCTGTACCATCAAGTTTCAACATGATATTATCAATAGTTTCTTGGGCAGCAGGATCCATTCCAATAAGTTTAGGGGCAATATTCTTGTTCACATTCTCAACAGCTTTCAACGTTCCCTTGCCCTGGTATCGCGATTTATCACCATCACGAAGTTCAAGAGCTTCATGCTGACCTGCACTAGCGCCACTCGGTGTCATCGCTCTAAAAATACCATGTTCAGTTACAACATCTACTTCAACAGTAGGATTGCCTCTTGAATCAAGAACTTCTCGGGCTTTTATCTTGGTAATTTTGGACATATCCTGTCTCCACAACTACCCATATACTCTAATGTAATAAAACTATTTATCTTCTCGATGGAAACACTTAATAACACCAATAAGCTTTTTGCCTCGGGGTAAATTATGATAGAATACATAATATTCGTAATTGTTATATTTCTGGTGTTACTACTTGCATCAGCAATAAAAATCATGGCGGAATATCAGAGAATAGTTATATTCAGATTAGGAAGACTACTTGGGATAAAAGGACCCGGTCTTGTTTTTGTAATACCAATAATAGATAGTATAATAAAACTTGATTTGAGAACACGGGTTATAGACGTTCCAAAACAGAGAGTTATCACTCAAGATAATGTTACTGTAGATGTAGATGCCGTTGTCTATTTTAGAATAACAGACCCACAAAAAGCAGTTGTTGAGGTTCAGAGATATGATGTTGCTACAAGCTTACTAGCGCAAACCACACTTAGAGACGTTCTTGGACAAGAAAGCCTTGACCACTTGTTATCAAAACGAGATGAACTCAACAAAAGCTTGCAAACACTCATTGATCAAGGAACAGACCCATGGGGAATAAAAGTTTCAGCTGTAACAATTAGAGATGTTGCACTACCTGAGGAAATGCTCAGGGCTATTGCAAAACAAGCAGAAGCAGAAAGAGAAAAACGTGCAAGAATAATTATTGCAGATGGAGAATTTCAAGCCTCAAAAAAGATGGCCGAAGCAGCAGAGTTTTATGAAGGGAGAACCGCTGCATTAAGACTTAGAGAACTTCAGACGCTTGCAGAAATAGCTAGAGAGAAAAATCTTATAATAGTTCCAGCTGGGAACATAGGCACGATCGCTGGAATAGCAAAAGCAGTTAACAAAAAAGTAGAGAAATGAAGTTTAAACTATCTCTTCTTTTTCTTATTTTTCTTTATATTGTTTCATCTTTTTCATACGGCGTAGTAGCACAACAAGATAACGTATTATTAGTAGAAATTACAGATACTATCGATCAATCTACTGTCGAAACGATCAAGGAGAGTATAATTCGGGCTGATATTGAAAAATCATCGGCAATTATTCTGCTATTAAATACACCTGGTGGAGGTTTAGCCGAGACCTTTGAAATTGCTGAGATGATCAACAACAGCGAGATTCCTGTTGTTGGCTATGTATATCCTGTTGGTTCAGCTTCGTGGTCTGCAGGCACGTTTATTCTGATGAGTACTCACCTTGCTGCAATGGCAGATTATACAATCATTGGATCTTGTCAACCAGTTGAAGTTGGTCTTGAAGGAACAAAACTTATCAATGATTCCAAGAGAATCAATGCGCTTGTTTCATGGATTCAAACAAGAGCTGAAATGTATGGAAGAAACAAAACCATTGCAGAACAATTTATTAGAATCAATCTCAACATCAATGCAACTGCTGCATATGACTATGAAGTCGTTGAATACGTTGCTAGTTCACCTACTCAACTATTAAATGACATTGATGGCGAAGTAGTTATTACTGCTAAAGGAAACATCACATTGCAGACATCAGGTGCAAAACAAATCATATATACACCATCATTAAAAATTCAAATTCTTAAAGTTATCTCCAATCCAGTTCTTACTTCTTTGTTATTCATGCTTGGTATTTTTGCCTTAATTTTTGGTATATCCTCCCCAGGATTTGGCGCAGAAGTCTTTGGTGTTATCGCAATTTTACTATCTCTGGTAGGATCCGGTTTTTCTATGCCCATGATAAGCATAATCTTTATTATCATAGGATGCTTATTGCTTATTATTGAAATCTTTGCGACACCGGGATTTGGTGTTATAGGGATAGGTGGGGTCATCTCGCTGACAATTGGGAGTATCTTTCTTGTCCCCACATATTCAACGAGAGAATGGGCGATATCTATGGCTTGGACAGAAGACTTAATCATCATCATTATAGTAGCATCCGCACTTATTGCCGCGTTCTTTGTGTTTTTGTTATATAAAGTCATTCAAATTCGAACAAAGAAGGCAGCAGTTGGCACGTTTATTGGAGAAAAAGCAAAGACCGTAGACAGAATAACACCGGATAAACCAGGATATGTTCGTTTTAAAGGCGAACTTTGGAAGGCAACATCCAACATCACAATCGAACCAAATACTAAAGTTACTATTATCGATAAAGACGAATCTACGCTTACTATAAAACCAAAAGATATTTAACCAAACATTAATCAACCCCCTTCCTTTTGTCACGGTCAGATTTCACATGGATAACGGTATGAAGATTCAGTTTCTCGGTGGTAGCAACGAAGTCGGTAGTTTGTCAATGGTACTTGAAATGGCCAATATCCAATTACTATTTGAGTACGGAATGACTCCGGGAAAACCACCTTCTTTTCCTCTTCCAGCGCCACCAGTGGATCTAACTTTATTGACACATGCGCATCTTGATCACTCTGGAATGATTCCGTGGCTTTGTTCTAAATATGATCAAACTATTCTTGCAACAAAATTGACAGGAGAGATAAGCAATCTACTTCACAAAGACTCAATTAAAATCGCAAAAATGGAAGGCTATGCTGCTCCTTATAGTACGACGAATATCAAAGAAGCAGAACGCAGTTTAATCCCTGTTGATATGTCACAAAAAAGAGACATTGGAAATGATCATGAAGTCTTTTTTCACTCAGCGGGCCACATTCCCGGTTCTCTAATGTTTGAAATCGTCGGTCAGAAAAAAATGTTGTTTACTGGCGATTTCAATACCAAAGACACTAGACTTATGAAAGCAGCAAAACCTGTACCATGTGACGTTTTATTTATGGAAACAACCTATGCTGGAAGAGAACATCCAAATCGAGAAGAATTGGAAAAGAAGTTCTTAGATAAAATTGAAGAAGTCGTCACCCGTGGCGGAGTTGTTGTTATCCCTGCCTTTGCTGTTGCTAGATCTCAAGAAATTGTTCTAGTTCTAAAAAATGCAGGATATAATGTTTGGTTTGATGGAATGGGTAGAAAGATATCTAAACTATTTTTAAAACATCCCCGATATCTTAGATCTTCAGACAATCTAAAAAAAGCACTTAATCAAATCAATTTTGTCCATTCAGATCATGGTAGAAAATTAGCTTTAAATGCAGAGGTCATCATTACATCGAGTGGTATGATGGATGGTGGACCTGTTTTAAGTTATATGAATAAACTTAAAAATGACCCAAAAAGCGCAGTACTTTTAACCGGATATCAAGTGGAAGGGACGAACAGTAGACTCCTCATAGAAAAAGGCAAATTAGATTTCTATGGCGTTACTGAAAACGTTGAATGCGAAGTTGGATACTTTGATTTCTCTGCTCATGCAGGGCATAGTGAACTTATTGATTTTGCAAGGGCATGCAAACCAGAAAAAATAGTACTATTTCATGGTGAAAATAGAGAAATTCTTGTTGAACCGCTGGGAGATATTGCAGAAATCTATACCCCACATAATGGCGAAATATTAAATTTATAATGCATTATCTGTTTTAGACTCTATATTGAAGAAATATTGATAAGTAAAAAACGAGATAAATGCTTTAGGAGAAAAAGTCATGACTGAAATGACGCCCAGAGAAAAATATGATCTCAAGCGAAAAATTGAGGAGCTTAAAAGTTGTAGGGGTCGCCATACGGAGCTAATCAGTCTCTATGTTCCTCCAAGTAAACAAATCTTTGATGTTACTGCTTATCTTAAAAACGAATTTTCACAATCCCAAAACATTAAATCAAAAACAACTATGAAAAACGTTCTTTCTGCAATTGAATCTATTATGAGTCGGCTTAGAAAATACAAACAACCGCCTGAAAACGGCATAATTTTTTTTGTAGGTCATAAAAGCGTCGGTAACGATAAAACAGAAATGGTTGCTTATGAGATAGAGCCACCGATGCCCATTACTACATTTATCTATAGATGTGATTCATTGTTTTATACCGAACCTTTGGGAGAAATGCTTACCGAAAAAGACATCTATGGTTTATTTTTGATCGATCGGAGAGAATGTACAATTGGAATGTTGCGAGGAAACAGAGTAGAATTGCTTAAGTATATGACTTCTCAAGTTCCCGGTAAACATGGACGTGGCGGCCAATCGCAACGAAGATTTGAACGACTTACTGAAATTGCAGCACACGAATGGTTTGTTAAGTGTGGAGAGCGGGCAAGTGAGATATTCCTTCAAGAAGAGAATCTTAGAGGTATTTTAGTTGGCGGGCCTGGTCCCACAAAACAATATTTCGTTGATGAAGCGTTTTTACATTATGAGATTCAAGAAAAAATTATTGATATTTTTGACACAGGGTATACAGATGAATTTGGGCTAAAGGAGCTGGTTTCTTCAGCATCAGAGACTATGTCAAATCTTAAGATTTCCCAAGAGAAGAAAGCCATGAAGCGATTTCTTAAAGAAATAACAAAAACCGAAAAAAGTCTTGCAGTATATGGTGAGCAACAAGTAAGAAAGGCATTGGATATGGGCGTTGTTGATACTCTTCTCCTTTCTGAAAACCTACGAAAATATCGAGTTACTTTATCCTGTCTATCATGCAATTATTCAGAAAAACGTACGCTGAGCGAGGACGACTTAAAAGAAACTAGTCCTCCCAACTGTACAACATGCAAAACCCCAAATCCTATGGAAATAACAGAAAAGATCGATTTGATTGACGAACTTTCAGATCTTGCTGAGAAAACAGGTTGCAATGTTCAACTTATTTCGTCGGGAAGTGAAGAAGGCGATTCCCTGTATTCAGCATTTAGCGGAATTGGTGGAATATTGCGGTATCCAGTAAATATATAATAGGTGAGTAATATTAAAATGGCATTTAAGATTTCATTAGAATAAGATAACACTATGATAAATTGGGGCACAAATGAACCGATAGTTTTATAAATAACAGAATATATTATTCTATTTGGTTATATACTATGACATCGAGAGATGATTTCAAATCATTTATACCAGCAAGTAAAACCATACCAGAATTAACATTAAAAGCGATTTTAGTGGGAATGCTTCTTGCTGTTATATTGGGCGCAGCAAATGCATATCTTGGTCTTTATGCAGGCATGACTGTTTCAGCTGTTATCCCTGGAGCAGTAATGGCTTTTGCATTATTAAAACCATTTAAAGGAACTATTTTAGAAGTAAACATCGGTATGATGGGCGCAGCAGCCGGAGAAGCTCTTGCTGCAGGTGTAATTTTCACAATTCCCGCTCTTGTTATATTGAAAACTTGGACTGAGATTCAATATTTTGAAACTACAGCTATAGCACTTCTCGGGGGCATCCTTGGAGTACTTTGGATGGTCCCATTAAGACGTGCTTTGGTAATTAAAACCGACTTGCCCTTTCCAGAAGGAATAGCCGTCGCGGCAGTTCTTACAACAACTGTTGGTGACGAACCATCTTCAAAAGCAAAATCCTCAGGTGGTGGCGGTATTTGGCTTATTGTAGGCGTGGTTGCAGCATCACTTTTAAAATTTAGTCAAGTATCACTCAATGCAGTTGGTGGGGCAATCCACGGCATCATCAATATTGGGAAATATAATATTGGTGGAGGAGAAAACTCTGCTTATCTTTATGGCGGAGTGGCAACCTCACCTGCACTTCTTGGAGTTGGTTGGATTATTGGGCCAAAAATCTCATCCTTTATATTTGTCGGCGGTCTACTTGGTTGGGCAATACTTGCACCACTCATTGCACTAGCAACTGGTCTACCAATGCCTGGCGCTGATCCAGCTCTTACAGCTCAACAAGCAGCAGATCAAATAAAAGACGCACTTGTATTAGGAAATGGTAATTTCGATATTGGTAGTCAAATATGGGGATTTTTCGAAATATGGGGAAATTATGTACGTTACATTGGTGTAGGTGCGATGGTTGTAGGCGGTCTGTACACTATTTTCAAGCTTAGATCCAACCTTGCAAGCGGCATAAGAGAGGCAATAGTTGGAATAAAGGGTGGCCAAATAGCAACTAAAGAAAGAACCGACCAGGATATGAACTTTAAAAGAGTTTTTCTTGCGATTGCAATTCTTGCAATTCCTATTTTCGTGGTTTATGGTTTAATATCGCAATTATGGGCAGTTTCTGCGATAATGGCAGTATTTGCAATATTATTTGCGTTTATAGCATCTGCAATTGCAGGATATATGGCAGCACTGTTGGGGTCTTCAAACAACCCGATATCCGGTGTAACAGTAGCTGTTCTACTCATTACAACTCTTATTTTACTTGTATTTGGAGTTAGCGGAGCGGGTGCATTTGGTGTCGCAATTCTCATCGCAGCAGTTATTTGTTGTGCTGCAGCCATATCTGGAGATGTACTGCAGAGCATGGCTTGCGGCCGTATGATAGGTGCAACTCCACGAAGGCAGCAAATTGCTGAAATGGTAGGAGTAGTTTCAGCAGCACCGTTTTTGGCAATAGTTATACAAGCTCTCGATAAAGCATATGGTATAGGAACTCCTGCTCTTCCTGCGCCGCAATCCTTCCTAATGGCAGGTATTGTAAAAGGCGTCCTAGGTGGAGATATGGTATGGCCATTTGTCATAGCAGGAATGGTACTAGCAATTGTGCTCATCCTTATTGATTTACCAGTCCTTCCTGTTGCAATTGGAATATATTTACCATTTACTCTTGCAGTTTCAATATTTGCCGGTGGAATAATTAGAGCAGTTACTAACCGTCACATGAAAAAGAAATTTGGAAGTGCTGATGAAGAAGAAGTCTCAGATTGGGAACTTGCAATAAAACAGCATGATGTCAAACCAAAAGAAAAGGTTATAAGAACCGGGTTACTTCTCACCGCTGGGCTTATAGCCGGAGAGGCACTTATGGGAGTCATAGCTGCCTTTATGATAATTGGAGGCGTTGATCTAGCAATATTTGAATTCCCACCAATATTGCCTGCAATTTTACTTTGGCTCTTTATTGCAGTACTGCTGGCGTATATCCCACTGAGGGAAATATTTGCTGAGAAAGAATAAAGAAAAACAACCGCGTCTGCCAACAGCTGAAGAATTTCTTCAGTACAGACCAAGACGACTCGACTTTGAATGGTCTGAAAAGGCAGACGGGCTTGTTGAATTAAAAGTACCGAAGTTCAAAAGTAACTTCGGTAACTCCTTTTGTAAATTCATTAGAAAGGACAATGAATTTGCTGCTAATATGGACAAACTCGGCTCTCTTGTTTGGAAAAACTGTGACGGTAGAAAAACTGTAAAAGATATACTGAACTTACTTGAAAAGGAATTCCCAGATGAAAAAAATATTGATCAAAGACTCTTTTTATTTATTCAACAAATGGGAAGTTTAAATTATATTATTTATTAGCGATTACGATCTCTTTCTATTTGGGCAAATTCAATTGGAATTACAAAATATAATGATTTTTCCCTTCACAAAAATACATCAGAAAATTTATGCAACATCGATCTCCATTCTCCAAGAATTTCTTTTCCCAGAAATCCTCTTTTCTTTAACTTCCAATGCACGAGTAAAAAGAGGGCAGTTCAACACAAATGTTTCAAATTCACCCCCTTCCCCAGCTGGATTTATTTTGTACGTTTCATAGAGTGTTTTTGCTTTTCGAATAAATTTTTCATCAATTATTTCTCCTAGCCATTTTTCATCAAGAGGATAAGCAAATACCCCGATTATTATGGCTGTAAAATCATATTTTATCAAATCTTCAAGTAGTTCGATTTGATCTTTTTTCCATAATGGATTTAAGCATTCAAGAGATAATGCATCACATATTTTTTGAATTCTTGATGCCTGGTAAACAGATTCCACTGCCCCTGTAACAACACCCTCAATTCCAAATTTCTCTTTTGCATTTTTGATTGCAAGTTCAAGATCATACAATTCATCTTCCTTTTCCCCTTTTGTTTTTTGAATAATCAACGGAATATTCATCACAGCGGCTTGTTGTTTTACTTTTGAAATAGAAGGAGTATGAAACATGTAGCTCTCAGGATTTTCAGATATAATTGTAATGAGGCATGACAGATATTCTCCGTTTTCTTTTGCAAGATATGCGGCATATGTTGAATCTTTACCTCCAGAAAAGAGAACAGCCACTTTCATTATAAAAGGTATATGTTTAAAACAAATAAACGTTTATTGTACATGCTGTTTTGAAGGAAATGATATGAAACCCTATGAATTAATAGAACATACAGCAGATGTTGCCATTAAGGCATATGGTAAGAACCTTGCAGAAGCGTTTGAACAGGCTGCAAAGGGCATGTTTGATATAATTACAGATAAGTCAGATATTGAAACAGTTGGGCAATACGATATTAATTTGAATGCCCCGGATATGGAGCAACTATTGGTCGATTGGCTATCTGAACTTTTGTTCTTACACGGTGCAAATAATATGGTCTTTGGATTTTTCAAAGTAGATTTAGATGAAAAGAAGAACCGATTATCTGCCCACGTATTTGGTGAACCATTTAATGTCTCAAAACATAAGATCGGCGTCGAAGTTAAAGCAGTAACATATCATATGTTAGAAATAAGAAATAAACGACCGTATCATGTTCAAGTTCTCTTTGATATTTAAATTTACAACTTTTTTAGATAAACAAAACTTCTTGTTACTATAGCAGCTAACGGAATTGTTAATATCAAAATACCAATCCAAGAAATCTCAATAACTGAAAACGTTGATTTGTATAAAAGCAAAAACAGAGAGCAAATAGTAACAATAATTCCTGCAATCAAAAAAGCTCTTCCAAAGTATTTATTGGCTTTGTACCATATCTCATCGCTGGATCTAGTTTTTGGCGTTCTAAAGCCATATATTACATTTGGTTTAATTCTCTGCAGCAATAGAGGGATTCCCATTATAATTTCTAGCATTCCAACAAAAATAAACACAAGAGGCATTAGGACATTATATTCCATAAACATTACATCTAATCGTAATTATATATTACTTTTGCAAATATAAATGAATACTTTCAACGAACCTATATATTTATTTAAATAGCCGTAAACGAGTCTATTACTTAAGAAGCCAACCGGGCGGACCTTCGTTATCACCGGTGCTTTTTTCTCCTCCTGGATTCCCGTCCGGTTTCTCCTCACACCTTGATAATAAATATTATATGGGGTAGTTTAATAACGATTGATAGCAAATAGGTGTAAATAATGACGTGTGGTAAGATTACAGAGGAAATGAATATAAAAGAAGTTATCGAGAAACATCCTGAAGTTGTACCAGTTTTTCAAAAATACAATATGGGGTGTATCGGCTGTATTGCAGCATCTTTTGAAAAAATTAGTGACATCGCTGCAGTTCATGGCGTTGATGTTAAAAAGTTTTTAGAAGAACTTAATGAAGCAACAAACGAAGAATGAACTCATAGAGAGCTATTGGTAATCACTAGTTCTCCATGTTTTATTCCTTTTAGTGATTTTATATTATCAGCTAGTTTTTGAATACTTCCAGTTTTTCCTTTTAAAACTAGTACTTCTAGGCAGTTGTTATGATCCATGTGGACATGTGTTGATACAAGTATTTCTTTTGTATGGTCATGCTGCAGATCTAATAGCTTATCAGTTAAACTACCGGCGTGATGGTCATATACCATAGTAAGAGTTCCTATTGCTCCCTCATCTGGGTTTTTGTTTTTTTCAGTTATCAAGTTTTTTCTTATTAGATCCCTAATTGCCTCAGAACGATTGGCGTAACCTTCTTTTTTGATAACTTTGTCGAATTTTTTTAATAAATCAGGCTCGATTGACACCCCAAATCTCTTTATTTTTTCAGTCATAGTGGCACGTTTTACAGGTAATCGTAGCACGAATTTAAATTTTTTGTTACCAAAAACTATAAAATAAAAAACATTATTCCAAATCTACAGAAAATAAGGGAGAATAAAAAATATGTGGCTTATAACTACAATGATTGCAGCTCTTATTGTAACTGCTGCATGGTATTACACAAAGAATAAATACAGATTAGATCTGCTGAGTCTAATGTTATGGGGTACATCAATAATGATATTTGTAGACCATATATTGGGATACGAAGGTGGAGCCTTTATAGAGCTAGAAACAGGGGGTTTAATTACAAATGCAACATTATTGGGGATTGTAATGTTAATCCCAGTTGTCGTACTATGGGCTTTAGTATTAATAATTAAAAAACCAAAAACAACAAAACAAATAGGAGGTAATTAAAAATGGCATGTTTTATGGCACCATTAAGTGTAGGAATATTAACCACTGTCTTTAGGAAAAAAGTTCCTGAAAATTTAAAAATAGGCTGGTTAAACATAATGATACTGGGCGGAGCAATAATGCTTGCAGTTGAGCACATAGCGCATGGAGAAATAATTTTAACTCCACCATTTCTAACTGCTATGCAGACACCAGCAGAAATACCAATCATGCTAAAAGAAATGGCAGTAGTAGGTGGAACTATGACTATGGCCATTTTTGCTATATGGGCAGTAATGGTATATATCTATAATAAAAAATCAGAACTACAAAAAAATATTGTTAAAAATTAGAATCTTTTGTTAGATTTTAATTCCCTCTTTTTTCTTTTGTCCAAGAAAAACTCTTAAAACCCCAGGTTTACTACTTTTTATTTTACCTACGCCATAACCAATTTTTTCAATTTCTATAGGTGGCATTTCACCAAACCCTTCAGCAAGCGTTGTAATAACAGCTGCACCGGTGGGGGTAACCATCTCATGCTTTGCATCGCTTTGATACACAGGAACGCTTCTAAGTAACTCAACAGTAGCAGGTGCGGGAATTGGAATAACTCCATGAGAACATTTTACAGAACCACTACCAAGCGGAAGTTTGGAACAAAAAATCTGTTCAACTCCAAGCCTTTTTAGACCAATAACAGAGCCCACAATATCAATAATTGAATCAATAGCTCCAACCTCATGAAAATGAACATCATCCACCTCTTTTTTGTGAACCTTTCCTTCTGCCACAGCAAGATTATAAAAAATCTTTTTACTCAACTCTTTAATATCATCATCTAAACTACTTTCATCAATAATTTTTTTAATATCCTTAAAACTACGATGATGTTGCTCATCTTCATTAACCGTTATGAAAACATCAGAAGCCATAAAATTATTTTTTTCAACTTTTTTAACATCAATACTGTAACCAGAAATATCAAGTTTTCCAAATTCTTTTTTTAAAAAACCTATGTCAACACCCAGGTCAATGACTGCTCCAAGTATCATGTCTCCAGCTATTCCTGAAAAACAATCAAAATAAGCAACAGTCATTCCATCTCACCTGTTAATAAGACTTGCAAAGTACCCTGCACCAAATCCGTTATCAATGTTTACTACAACAACTCCTTCTGCACAACTATTCATCATGGTAAGCAACGGTGCAATTCCTTTGAAACTTGCACCATAGCCAACACTTGTAGGAACGGCAATAACAGGTCTTGAAGCCAACCCGCCTACAATGCTGGCCAAAGCCCCTTCCATTCCAGCTACAACAATGATTACATTTGCATCAAAAATCTTATCTTTTATATCAAACAATCTATGAACACCAGCAACACCTACATCATAGACCTTTTCAACTTCATTTCCCATTATTTCAGCAGTTACTACTGCTTCCTCGGCAACAGGTATATCAGACGTTCCGGCAGTTATAACTAAAATTTTTCCTTTTTTTGCTTTTTGTTTTTCTTTTCTAATTACAATAGTCTTTGCAGGTTCATTGTAATCTGCATTGGGATAAATCTTTTTGACAGCTGTAAATATTTTTTCATCTGCCTTCGTCGCTAAAATGTTGTGTTTTTCCTTAGACATTTCTTCAATTATTTTAATAATTTGAGGGATTGTTTTATTCCCACAAAAAACAGTTTCAGGAAATCCTTTTCTGATTGCTCTATGGTTGTCAATTTTTGCAAAACCTAAATCTTCGTAAGGTAAGGATTTTATTTTCTCCAAAACTTCTTTTAGATCAACTTTTCCTGCTTTAAAATCCTCGAGTACCTTTTTCATTATTTAAGAACCTCGTTCAAACTGCCTGTTCTATAACCTTGAATATCAAGTGTTACATACTTAAAGCCAAATTCTTTAAATTTCTTCACAATTTTGCTGGAATTATCCAAAACAATTTCAAAATCATTTTTAGGAACCTCAATTCTTGATACTTCATCATGATATCTAACTCTAAATTGCTTCGTCCCAAGCGATAGAAGGAATGATTCAGCTTTTTCAATCTGCTCCAATCTAGATTTTGTTATTTTAACTCCATATGGAAACCGTGATGCTAGGCATGCAAATGACGGTTTATCCCAAGTATCTAAATTCATTTGTTTTGATAATTCGCGAATTTCATTCTTTCCTATTTTTACATCAACTAAAGGACTAACAACACTTAATCTATCAAGAGCTTTCATACCTGGACGATAATCCTCTAAATCGTCATAGTTGCTTGCATCAAGAACATGGGAAATTTTCTCCCTATTGGCAACGTTTTTTATTTTTGAGAATATATGTTTTTTGCAGAAATAACAACGATTCTCAGGATTCTCTATAATATCACCAATTTCATTGACATCTACATCAATAACAATATGATGTGCGTTTACTTGTTTTACAAATTGTATGGCATCTGATAACTCTCGCTTTGGATGAAGTATTGAATTAACTGTAATTGCTAAAACATTCTCCCCCAAAGCATCTGTTGCAACCTTAAGCAAGAAGGAACTATCTACCCCACCCGAAAATCCAATGGCTACGCTACCCATCTCTTTTAGATCTTTCTTCAATTGTTCCAATTTATTGAAAGAATCCCCTTTCACGGAATAAGCAATAGATAAAACCAAATATATAATGATTTTCAAGAAGAAATCATTTTAATAGTGAATTCAACCTCTTTGCTTTTCTATTCTTCCAGTTGCCTTTATGATAAACATAACTAGCCAGAATTGGAAAAGTCAGAGTTGCCTCTCCATAAACCATTTGTTCAAAACCAGAATCAACCTTGCCCCATGAATTAGCCTCTTTCAGCGTCGAACCAGATAATGCACCATCACGTTCATCAGCAACGGTCAGCTGTATCGCATACTTGTGCATAGGCGCTTCAACACCAAGAATATCAGCGGCGACCACCGTGTCCTGAACAAAATTCTTTGGAACACCGCCACCAATCATGATAATGCCAGTATCTTTTGCTTTAACTTTGAGTTCTGCTAGTTCTTTAAAGTCTTTTACAGAATCAATAGATATGCTTTTGTCCTTTTTCTCAGTTTGGTGAAATACAAGCCCAAAACCAGCACTACTATCTGAAAAAGCAGGACAGAAGATCGGCACATCTTTTTTGTAAGCAGATAGAACAAAAGATTCAGGGTTTTTACCGTAACTGTCTAAGTATTTTCCCATTTCATAGATAAATTCTCTGGATGAATAAGCACCTGGCTTCATCTCATCAGCGATTTCTTTAGTTGTCATATCACATTTTCTCAAATCTTCTTCATCGATGAATGTATCAAAAATACGATCAATCATTAGTTTCCTAAGTTCGTTATCATCGGCATTTGAAAAACCACGATAATGGTTAAAACCCAATCCTTCAAAGAAATCCTGATCAACAACAATTGCACCAGTTGAAACAATGATATCAATCATATCATTCTCTATAAGATCAATGATTATCTTTTTCATACCAGCACTCACAAGCGATCCAGCAAGACATAAGATATTTGTACAATCTTTATCCTTGATTATTGTATCAAAAATCTTGCTTGCCCTAGCTAGATTTCTTGATTGAAATGCCATTTTGTTATACGATTCAATTAAAGGAATGCTGTTGAATTTCTTGATGTCTATATGCTGAATTTTTTCTTTTAGCAGTTCTTTTTTGTTATATTTCATAAATCGGGGATAATTGCCTACAGTTTTTCTATTTTTCTACAGTAACATTTAAAGTATGCGTTTCTCTATCCGCTTCTCATATGCATGAATGGGCGCTTGCTGAATCAATACTTACAGCTGCATTAGAATCATCTGAAAAGGAAAAACTCAAAAAAATTACAGAAATCAACATAGGCGTTGGAGAATTGCAACAAATAGAGTTGGATATTTTTGAATTTGCCCTTGAAGAAATAATTAAAGATCAGGGCGAGAAACTTAAAAATGTAAAAATCCGAATTAAATCTGAAAAAAGCAATTTGGTATGTAACAACTGTAAACACGAGTGGAGCTTTAGTGATATGAAAAAGAAACTCAATGAAGACGAATCGGAGGCAATACACTTCATTCCCGAGGTCGCTTTTGTTCATTCACGGTGTCCAAAATGTGGAAGTCCAGATTTTGAAATTAAAGACGGACGAGGCGTGTCTATATTGTCTATAAAAGGAGCGAAATAAGCTCATGGATGTAAGAACTAGTGTGATCGATAAACGGCTACAAGACATCAAACGAATTATTTCTGTTGCAAGTGGAAAAGGCGGGGTTGGAAAAAGTTTAGTAGCTTCCAGTTTGGCCTTAAATCTATCAAAGAAGGGATACAATGTTGGTCTTTTAGATTTGGATTTATATGGGCCGTCTTCTCATATAATTCTTGGTGTAGGTGATTATAGTTTTCCAGAAGAAGAAAAGGGCATTCTACCGCATAAAATTGACGGCATCAATTTTATGAGCATTGTTTATTTCACTGAAGATAAACCTGCCCCGCTTAGAGGTGTTGATATAACAAATGTAATTATTGAACTCTTGTCAATAACTCAATGGGGGGAGTTGGATTATCTAATTATTGATATGCCCCCTGGTATTGGAGATGAAACTCTCGACGTAATTAAACTCGTTAAAAAAAGCGAGTTTCTGATAGTAAGCACCCCTTCAAAAGTTGCAGTAGCTGCTGTCAATAAGCTTCTTACCATCCTAAAAGAATTGGACCTTCCTATTGTCGGCGTAATAGAAAATATGAAAATGACCGAGTCAAACTATGTTAAGGACGGCGTCTCCAAAATGAATTTAACTTATCTCGGTTCTATTGATTTTGATCAACAACTTGAAAATTCTATAGGTAATTCTGATAAACTTCCTAAAACAGATTTTATGAGAGATTTAGATAAAATCGTATCAATTATCTAATAAATAAAAAATGCAAAACTCTTAAAACTAACTTTACTTTATTATCGAGGGGAGATCATGGTAGCCATTGTTTATACTACAATTGACAACATTCAAGATGCTAGGAAAATTGCACATACATTGGTTGAGGAGCAAATTGTTGCTTGTGCGAACATCATCCCTAAAATGGAGTCTGTTTATCGATGGAAAGGAAAAATTGAGAACGACGACGAATGTATTATTATTGCTAAAACTACAGACTCAAATATTAAAAAAACAATCCAGAGGATAAAAGAGCTACATAAATATGAACTCCCAGACATCATAGTTCTTCCTATTATTGGCGGCTTGAAAGATTACCTTGACTATATTGTGAATGAGACATCATGAAATTTGTATCCCTTATCTCTAGCGGTATTGACTCCCCAGTTGCAACATACCTTCTCTCAAAAAAGTCGGAAGAGCTCGTTCTACTTCATGCAGATAATCGACCATTTACTGACGATAGGGAAATTCAGAATTTTATCAAACTTGCTAAACATCTTAAGAAAGTTATTCCCAGCGCAATTAAAACATACAATGTACCACATGGGGTAGCCCTTGCAACATATAAACAAGAAGCAGAACAACGATTTACCTGTGTATTTTGTAAAAGAATGCTGGTCCGTTATGCAGAGGCAATTGCAAAGAAAGAACACGCCGATGCAATTATTATGGGGGACTCTTTGGGTCAAGTTGCATCACAAACCCTTCAAAACATCCGCGTTGTGGATCAAGCATCAAAAATTCCTATTTTACGACCACTTATTGGCCTAGATAAAGAAGATGTGGTAAAGATGGCAAAAGACATTCAAACCTATGAACTTTCAATTCTACCATCTGATGGTTGTATTGCCGTTCCGAATAAGCCATCTACAATGGCAAAAATTGATCAAATTTTGTTTGAAGAGAGTAAAATTGACGTTCGTAAATTGGTAGATTATGCAGTAAAAAAAGCTAAATTAGTTGACATTTAACGTTGCATATTTACAATGAAACTACTGTAAATTTTTAGTAAAACGGAAAAGTTTAAAAACCCCATATATATACTACATAATGTAGATTAAAATTTTTGAGATACAATATATTGTATCTTAAGCATATCTGTTGTGATGGGAATGGAATGTCCATACTGTAATCATCTTGAGACGAAAGTAACTGACTCCCGCGATACAGGGACGTACACAATTCGTAGAAGGCGAGAGTGTCTCAAATGCAACAAACGATTCACGACATATGAATACATTGAATTAACCCCCGTATATGTTAAAAAGAAAGATGGTCGTTTAGAGAAGTTTGATAGAAACAAAATCAAAAACGGCATAATAAAAGCGTTAGAAAAACGTCCAATTGGTCATGAAAAGATAGGGGAAATGATTGATTCAATAGAAGAAAAAATTAGAAGAGTCGGGGGTGAAGAAATAGATAGCTCCCAAATTGGAGAATATGTCATGGAAAGCTTGAAAGAAGTGGACCATGTCGCATATATTAGATTCGCATCTGTTTATAGATCGTTTACTGATGTGTCTTCTTTTGAGAGGGAGGTCAAAAGTCTTACTAAACAAACTTCAGGAGAGATTAAAAAATGATACGAAAAATAAGGAAAAGAGATGGGAAAATTGCAGACTTCAATCCAATACAAATAACAAATGCGATTTGGAAAGCAGCTCAAGCGGTTGGAGGAAAAGACTACAAAAAAGCATCTGAACTAACTGATAAAGTAATTGAAACTCTCGAAAAAGAACTTAAACGTGGTGAAATACCAACAGTTGAACAAGTTCAGGATATGGTTGAAAAAGCCCTGATAGAACAGGGACATGCTAAAACAGCGAAAGCCTATATTCTTTACAGGAGACAGCATCAGGATATTCGTGAAGTTGGGGGGCTTTTGAAGGACATCGATGTTGTTGATGGGTATCTTAGTATGATGGACTGGAAGGTTAATGAAAACAGCAACATGAGCTATTCTCTGCAAGGCCTTAATGTATATGCCACTGAGAATATCGTTTCTCATTACTGGTTGAACAAGATATATCCGCCTGAAATTGGTGACGCTCACACCCGAGGGGATTTTCATCTTCATGATCTTGGGACTCTAGGAGCATATTGCGTCGGTTGGGATCTAAAAGATATATTGCTGCTGGGTTTCCGCGGAGTATCTGGTAAAATAGAAAGTAAGCCTGCAAAACACTTTGGAACTGCTCTAATGCAGATCGTTAATTATTTGTATACGCTTCAAGGAGAAGCGGCGGGGGCTCAAGCTCTTTCTAATTTTGATAGTTTACTTGCTCCTTTTGTTTCTCATGATGGTCTAAATTATGACCAAGTCAAACAAGAAATGCAGAAGTTTTTGTTTAATATGAACGTTCCAACCCGTGTCGGCTTTCAAAGTCCATTTACAAACATTACAATGGATCTCACAGTACCAAGCTACATGACTGACGAGCCTGCAATAATCGGCGGGGATCTGATGGATGACAACTTCAGAGACTATGTTGACGAAATGAATATGATCAATCATGCATTTGCCGAAATAATGCATGGTGGCGATGCAAAAGGACGACCGTTTACTTTCCCAATTCCAACATATAACATTACAAAGGATTTTGACTGGAATAACGATGGACTTGATCCAATCTGGGAAATGACGGCTAAATACGGCGTTCCATATTTTTCAAACTTTATAAACTCAGATATGAAACCAGATGATGCACGAAGTATGTGTTGTCGTTTGCGTTTGGACAATAGGGAGTTACGTAAACGTGGTGGTGGATTATTTGGTGCAAACCCAAAGACAGGAAGCATCGGTGTTGTAACGATAAATATGCCAAGAATCGGATACCTTGCTAAAAACGAAGAAGATTATCTGGCTCGTCTTGACGATCTTATGGAACTTGCAAAAGAAAGCCTGATTATAAAAAGAGAAGTAATTGAAAATCTAACGTTTAGTGGGCTTCATCCTTATTCGCGGTTTTATTTAAATGACGTAAAGAAAACCTTTGGCGAATATTGGAAGAACCATTTCTCAACCATTGGTCTTATCGGCATGAACGATTCATTACTTAACTTTATGAGCAAAAGCATCGGCGATCCCGAAGGTAAAAAGTTTGCAGAAAAAGTCATGGATCATATGAGGGAGAAAATGGCTGATTTTCAACAAGAAACTGGCGACATATATAACCTAGAAGCAACCCCTGCAGAGGGTGCAAGTTATCGCCTTGCAAGATTGGATAAAGTAAAACACCCAGATATTCGGGCGTATAACCAAGAATTTTATGGAAATGGCGGAAAAGTAGAGCCATATTACACCAACTCGACGCAACTGCCAGTGGGCTTTACTGATGATATTTTTGAAGCGCTTGATCTACAAGATGAATTGCAGTCGAAATATACTGGCGGGACAGTATTACACGTATTTCTAGGCGAAAACGACCCAGATCCAACTACAACAAAGAAACTAGTTAGGAAAATTGCGGAAAATTACACGCTACCATACTATACAATGACACCAACATTTAGTGTTTGTCCGGATCATGGATACATTGCTGGTGAACATACCACTTGCCCAAAATGTCAAAAAGAAAACAAAGCAACAGAGTGCGAAGTCTATTCGCGAGTTGTTGGTTATTTACGACCGATACGCCAATGGAATCGCGGTAAACAAAGAGAATTTAATGACCGTAAAATGTTTAACATGGCAGAAAAAAAAGTAATGGTAAAGGCATGAATATAGGGGGCTTGCAAAAAACATCACTGTTGGATTACCCTAACACCATTAGTGCTATAATCTGGACTGTAGGTTGCAATTTCAAGTGCCCGTTCTGTTATAATAAAAATCTTGTTGAAGGAAAAGCAGAGTTAATTAGTGAAGAAGAAATCTTATCTTTTCTTAAATTGCGGAAAGGAATGTTGGACGGATTGGTTATTTCAGGCGGGGAGCCACTTTTACAAGAAGATATTGTAGATTTTACAAAAAAAGTAAAGGACCTGGGATACAGCATAAAAATTGATACCAATGGCATGTATCCCGAAAAGCTCAAAGAGCTTATAGATAAAAAATTGGTTGACTATGTTTCAATGGATGTTAAAGCACCAAAAGTAAAATACGATCATCTTTCTGGTGCAAAAACCGATATTTCTAAAATTGAAAAATCTATTTATATAATAAGAAAACATGCACCCGACTATGAATTTAAAACCACATTTGCACCTAACCTTCTTAAAAATAAAGATATCGTTGAAATTGCAAAATGGTTAGAGGGTTCTAAACGATTTTATCTTCAACAATTCAAAGGCGACACACCTTTAATTTCATCAGAATTAAAAAATATAGAGTCGTATCCAAAGGAAGATCTTGTTAAGACATTGGAAGAGATAAAACCATTTTTTAAAAACTGTGAGGTAAGAGGCATTTAATCATGTTAGATGAGGAGATTATCAACGATATTGGATTGGCACGTGAGGTATTATCAACGACTGATTATTCTGTCGCGGTAATTAGTTTCGGGAAGATTTGGAATCATAAAACAGGAGATGGTGTTAAACCAATTATAAAAACGATAGAAGAAATGGGGGAGGATATCTTCGATTCTGTAATTGGAAGTAGAATCCTTGGAAAAGCCTCTGCCCTTCTTTGTAGATATGCAAAGGCAAAAGCAGTTTATTCCCCCCAAGGAACCAAAACAGGAATTGCTCTCCTTATCATGGGCGGTGTTCCGTGTCAAGTTGATGAATTAATACCGCAAAATGTAGTCGCAGAAACTGAAAAAAATTCACCTTTTGAAAAAATCCTAAAAGATGTCACTTCTCCAGAAGAAGCATATAATATTTTAAAAGAAAAAGTTCTGAAAATAAAGAAATAAATATTACCTAACCATTGAGGGTATCATGGATTATGAATTGGCAATAATTGGAGCAGGCCCAGCTGGCTATTCGGCAGCAATATACGCAGTAAGGGCTGGAATTAAAACACTTGTTCTGGACAAAGGATTTGGGGGAGGTCTTGCAGCAGTTTCACCAAATATCGAAAACTACCCTGGATTTGAATCCATTTCAGGAATGGATTTGGTAGAAAAAATGAAGAAACATGCAAGTAAATATACAAATATCAATTTAAATGAAGAAGTTAAAGAAATTAAAAAATCAAATGACGAGTTTACTATTAAAACAAATAAACAATCCTATAAAGCGAAGGCTATTATTCTATGTCTTGGAACTGAATACCGAAAATTGAATGCACCTGGTGAAAAAGGGCTTTCAGGTAAGGGTGTTTCTTATTGCGCGACCTGTGACGGTTTCTTTTTCAAAGATAAAAAAGTAGCAGTTGTTGGAGGCGGAAACTCGGCGCTCATTGAAGCCATCTATCTTAGACAAATAGGATGCAAAGAAGTTTATCTTATTCATCGCCGTGATCAGCTAAGAGCAGAAAAATCATATGAAAATGAGGCAAAAGAAAAGCAAGTCAAAATAATGCTTAACAAAGTCGTTGAAAAAATAAATGGAGAACAAAAAGTCGAACAGTTAAGTTTAAAAGATACAGCTACCGGTAAGAAGTCAAAGATTGAAATTGATGGTATTTTCATTTCAATTGGCGAAATGCCTCAAAATGATTTAGCAAAAAAATTACAGGTTGAACTTGACGAAAAAGGTTTCATAATAGTTGACGATCATCAAAGAACAAATGTAAAAGGAGTTTATGCTGCAGGAGATATTACGGGCGGCCTCCGTCAAGTAGTAACTGCCTGTGCTGAGGGTGCAGTTGCTGCTCTTTCTTCGACAAGGGTGTTGGGTAAACAATATCCCTACTAAGACTACTTGTAGGTCATAAGCCCCTTATGACATTTATTTTAGCGTTTCTATTTGATCAAGTTTTTTGTTTCTTATCGCTTCCCTAAGTCTATCTGCACTTTTTTTAACAACATCCGTCATTTCACCTGACATTATCTTTGGTTGAATCCCAATAAAAATAATATTTTCAATGTATTGTTTTAAATATTCAATTAATACTGAAATCGGTATCCCGTGAGTACTAATTGTCATAACTCCAATTTTTTCTTTTGGAACAACACGAATCTCACCCGGACTTAGATACATTTCAACAGCATCGATAATTATTAGATTTTTTGGACTGTGTTGCTTAACGACAGAGGTAAAGTTTTCAGGTACAGTACCACAATCTAAAACAGTAAAGTTACTTTCCTGTAGCTTATCTGCAATATATGGGCCTACTGCATCATCCCCTCCATCTCTATTCCCGATACACATGATTAAATAATCCATCTATTATTCCCAGCCGTATAAAATATAGATAAAACCAACAAAAACCCATCAATCTGCAAACTCTACCACTGAATAAACATTTTCTCCTTTTAGTTTGTCTCTACCTCTAAGATCAATCAGTTCGACAATAAATGCACATTCAACAACCTCTCCTCCAAGTTTTTTAACAAGATTTCTTGCAGCAGAAGCAGTTCCAGCTGTTGCTATTAAATCATCGACAATGAGAACTCTATCGCCCTTTTTTATCGCATCTTTATGAATTTCAATTTTATCTTTACCATATTCTAAGGTATACTCCTCCGACTCACACGCAGCAGGTAGTTTACCTGGCTTCCTAACTGGAACAAAACCACATCCCAGAAGATACGCTAGAGGTGCACCAAAGATAAAACCACGAGATTCTATCCCAATAACTATGTCGACTCGTTTGTCCTTATATCTGTCATGCAATAGATCAATGGTCTCTTTAAAACCTTGGGGATCCTTAAGAAGTGTAGTAATATCCCTAAACATTATTCCTTCTTTTGGCCAATGAGGCACCGTTCTTATCTTTGATTTAATTGATTTAGTCATAATCGACACCATATTTCCAAATTCATCGTCTTTTAAATCTAATACCATATGAATTCCATAAGCAAAAAGCTTTTTTAGTTATTTCTGTTCGTCAAGTTTATGTCTGCTAAAATAGGAATTATAGGTGGCAGTGGTTTATCAAAAATTGGAATATTTGAAAACACCGAAGAAGTTGAGGTTAACACTCCTTTCGGCAACCCTTCAGATAAAATAATAATTGGAGAAATCAAAGGTGTTAATATTGCTTTTTTATCTAGGCACGGAAAACATCACACGATCCCTCCACATAAGGTAAACTATCGAGCAAATATCTTTGCGTTAAAAGAATGTGGTGTTGAATATCTTGTATCTACTGCAGCCGTTGGAAGTCTTAAAGAAAAAATAAAACCAAGAGATTTTGTTATTGCAGATCAGTTGATTGATAGAACTTCAAAGAGGGCAAGCACCTTTTTTGAAGACGGAATTGTAGCGCATGTTGGTTTTGCAGACCCTTTTTGTAAAACACTTTCAGATATTGCTTATAACGTTGTAAAAGACGAAGGAGTGGGCACGCATAGAGGAACTTATATATGTATGGAAGGTCCGCAGTTTTCAACGAGAGCAGAGTCAAACTTGTATAGAACTTGGAATGCAGATGTAATAGGGATGACTCTTGCTTCAGAAGCAAAACTTGCACGAGAGGCTGAGATATGCCTTTGCGGAATAAGTTCTGTAACTGACTATGATTGTTGGCATGAATGTGAAGACGATGTAACTGTAACCGGTATTTTTGAAACAATTAAGAAAAACAGCGTCCACATGGCAAATATCATAAAAAAGTTGGTCCCAAAAATAAACTACGATCGCAACTGCGAGTGTCATAATGCATTAGATTATGCTTTAATAACTCCTAATGAGCTCATATCAAAACTTGGAAATCCACAGGCAAATAGGATTTTGTTAAAGAGATTCTTAAAATAATATTTGTTTATTCATCCCATCTCTATGTTGTTAATTCTTTATTTGAATTTAATCTTTTTTCTTAATATTCCTATATGAAAATGCAAACAATAAAAACCAGATTATCCCAGATAGAACATCTGCAATAAAAGACGTCCAAAATTGAAGTGTGAAAAATGTTGATGCTAAAATAAACAGACCAACTGTTGTAAGGCTTGCTGTATAAAGATTAAGTGTAGTTTTTCCCTTCCAAGTATCAAATAGCTGTGGCAATAAGATAACTCCGAAAAGTAAGCTTATGACTGCAATTACATAATCTTGCCACATGCAGCACTTGGAACCATAGAGTATAAATAAAACTTATGTATCAGGATTGCTACCAATGGAAAAAAAAGTCAAGCTTGCGCATGGTGCAGGCGGAGAAATGATGGATAGATTCATCAAAGAAGAAATTTTGAAATACTTTGGAAAAGAAACAAATGCAGAGATCCCTCTTCATATGCTAGACGATTCTGCTGTTGTTGATGATATTGTATTTTCGACGGATTCTCACACCGTTCA
>Ga0272442_10001065_pt1 | contig 42312 bp, 60 predicted proteins | sample SSMForm2O_FD_200262 | JGI IMG/M metagenome (GOLD analysis project Ga0272442, IMG submission 200262) | Marine sediment archaeal communities from Little Sippewissett salt marsh, Falmouth, MA, United States - SSM-Form-2O | ecosystem: Environmental > Aquatic > Marine > Wetlands > Sediment ...
CGTCCTCGTCATTGATTGTGGCCTTCATCGCGGTCGCGAAGTGCTTCTGAAGATCGACGTGCATAGAGTCTGCGTCATCGTCGGGCGGGGCGTAGTAGCGTGCGTGCATCTCGAGCGCGTTCGCGGGCACACCGCCCTTCCTCGCGACGGTCAGGACCAACGTCGCGTCATCTTCCTCGAACGGGATGCCGCTGTCCTTGTCGCACGCAAGGTAGATGGTGTCGGCCGTCAGCGTGTAGACATCGTTCTCTTCGTCGTAGTTCGGTGCGCCCGGTGACCACTTCGGCCCCGACAAGAGTTCGGCGGGATCGTCCACCGTCAATACGGTCCCGTCCCGCTCGGCGTCACCGGCGTACGTCCAGTCGTCGTCGTTGAACCGCAGCACCCGCGTGTCAATCGCCACCTACAGATGCCCCCCCATCCTGCGCCGCAACTGGCTTTTCAGCGCCCTGAACATCTCCTGCCGCATGTGGTAGTTGAACTTCTCCGGCAGCATCTTCCGCGCTGCGATCGTGACATTGTGCGCCCGCCCTGCGCCGCGCACCCCGAAGAAGTGGTACACCGCCTTGATGTCGCTGAAGCCAACAGCGACAGCCGGGGGGACCAGCGACTTCTCGCGGCCCCGCGACCGCCACAGGATACCCGTATCGCGCAGAATGCCCTTCCGCGTGTTCCTGCGTTTCTTGCCTTTGCGGCGCCCGGACTTCGTTGACTCTGCGAGCTTCTTCCAAGGCTTCCCGCTCGGGTCGCGCTCGTTGATGAAACACCACTTGATCTCCCGTTCGACGATAGCAGCCGCGACGGTCAAGAACGGCTCAGGTCGCGCAGCGTTGATTCCCAACTGCCGCATGTAGAACCTGTATCGCGCGAACGACGCCTTGTCCACGTAGAATGACGCCAGCTTGCCGCCCGTCGGTGCCGCCACGGCTTCGCTCCTAGTCGTCGCCCGAGGTACGGTCGTCAATGATGTCGTTCTGCAGGCTGCTCGGGAACCGCCAGTTCTTCGGGTGGTCGACGTCCATCGGTATCGGCAGGCCGATGTGGCGCGACTTGCACGGATTCCGATACGACGCGCCCCACACGTTGCCCTTGCCGCTGCCCCACCGCTTCAGGTCCGCGATGGTCGCCTCCCACTCGTCTTGCATGTGCTCGGTCAGGTTGTACTTTATCACCTCTTCGAGCGTCAGGCACTTCGCGATGGTCAGCGCCGCCGCGTGGATCATCTGCGGCGGGCCGAACACCCGAATGGTGCGCCCTGCGGAGGTCTCGTGCTCGCTCACCACCGCGAGTTCATCATCCTCCGCGATGTCGCCGGGCGTTGCCAGCGTCACCGTCGCGCCAGATACCGCGCTGGCGGTTGTCACCCCCCCGACAGCGAGGACCGTCGATGTGTTGTCGTACCAGACAACCGTATCGCCTGCGGAGATGTAGCCCACGTCCACCGCTGCAACCGTTACGTCGGAGCCGTCGACGGCGGTAACGCGCACCCACGGATTGAGCGGCGTCTTGATTGCGGGTTCCAACATCCCGTCCACCCGCGCCATCGCACGTTCGCGGATGTCAGCGAATGCCGCATAGTCGTTCTTGTCCTTGAGCTGCGGGTGCGCACGCAGGAGCATTCCGTGCGTACAGTACGCGGGCATGGCTAGTCTCCCTACAGGTCGCCGGGTCCCTTGATCGTGTTGACGATCGGCGTGCCGTCCGCGCCGTACCTGATCTCGGTACCGTCGGGCATGTCCTCCACGTCCTTGATCGCTGTGCTCGCTGGCTCGCCTTCCGGGTGCATCGCGTTCCACAGTCGCGGCCAGTGCACGCGGAACAGCCGTTCACCCACGAGTTCACCCGCCGCGAGCCACTTCCGTATCTGCTCCGGCGGTACCTCGTCGGGCACTTCGACGCCGCCGGGATACGCCACGGCGTTGTAGTACAGCGGGCCTCGGTCCGGGTTGACGAACACGCGTGGCCGTGGCCGGTCCTGCCGCTTCTTCCGCTTGGTCACGTGCGATTCCTCCTTCGTGCGGACACGGGCGGCGCTGTGGGGTCAGGCGGTTCGGCTGGAGGGGTCACGCCGGATGGAGACGCCGCCCGTGCCGGTTTCGTGTGATGCCTACACCACGTTCTGAATCCTGCCCACGGCGTAGGCGTGGACGACCTTGAGCACCTGATGGTACGCCGTCTGGACGTAGAACGATCCTTCGATGCCGAGCTCCGGCGCTTCGAGGCGCCTCGTGAACTCGGGCACGAGCTGGAACCGATACATCGCAGACGGCTCATCGATCGCGGGCGTCGTCGCCACGTACAGGAGGTAAACGTGGTCTCCCCACACAGTGCTCTTGCTGCTCACCGTGGCGGGAACGTGCGTGGTGACGGTCTGCTCCCCGAGCTTCATCTGCATCGGGGTCAGCACCCGCATACCGAGGATGTTGGGCGGCAGCGTATCGAAGTCCGCGACGTTCTCGCGGTTGTAGTAGATACGCTTCTGCACTTCCTCGCACGCGATCATGGCTTCCGCGCACTGCATCGGAATGATCGCGAGGTTCGGGTTGACGCCGCAGGCGTTACGGACGTCCTGCTTCATCGCGAGCAGGTCTGCCAGCGGCGTGCCGCTCGCTGCTGTGGCCCACGCGTTGCTCTTGTCGCCGCTGTCCACGCTGGTCGTCCCGACCGTAGCATCGAGAAGAGCCGCGAACCTGACCTCGCGTGCGATTCTGAGCGCACGTGCGATCTTCTCGGTCTTGCGGACCTCCTGCTGCACCGCCGGGTCCTCGATGCGGACGTTCAGGTTACTGATGGGCGACTTCAGTCCATGTCCCTTGGACTCGTAGGTCGCCGTCGTCGCCCGCATCTTCAGGATGTTGGCCTCTTCCTCTTCCCCGAAGTCGTCGGCCCACGTGTACAGCTCTTCCTCGCCGAACACGTAGTACTTGCCCTCCTTCTTCGTGATGGGCACTGCGGGGATCGCGTCGTCCAGCACGCAGCCGTCGAACGTGTAGTTCTGGGTGATCGTGGTCAGGACGTCGCTCTGTGCGATTTCCTTTCCGCGCATGAGAGTACCCCTTTCGGTGTGTCTCGCGGTTGCACCGCACGTCAGCGCGGCGGGGCACCTCGGCGTCCGTGTGTCACACGGTAGAGCACGACTGCGCCGCGCTCCTGCCGGGCGTCAGCCCATGCGAGCGGCCTAGCTCGATGTGGTGAAGTAGGGCACGTTCAGGTTGAGCCAGATGTGCCCGTAGTTCCCGTCCGCGTCGGGATCGTCCATGATGATCCCGTGCGTCACGTACTTCTCATTCGCCGCAGCCGGGCAGACCTTGAGCCTGCCGTCGCTCCCTTCGAGCACCGCCCAATCGCCGTAGCCGCTTGAGCAGTCCGCGCCAGCGATGAACGGTGTGATGCCGTGCTGCTGAACTGCGACGGTGATGACGTGCCCGCTCACGCAGTCGTCGTGGTCCACGAAGTCCTGCGCGAACCCGAGCAGCCTCCCGGTGTCGGCGGTAGTGACGTTCGTGATCTCACCTGCCGTGCTGTGCGCCGTCACCGCCTGATAGAGCACGATGTCTGCGACCAGCGATTCCATCGGCCGCAGGTTCACGCACTCCGCGTACTTGTGGCTCGGGATGTGGTCTGTGGTCGTCGTCGCCATGTGTCACCCCTCGTCTCGTGTTGTCGTGTTGCCTACTCGTCGCCCTCGTCGTCCACCTTCCCGGCGGCGATATCCATCACGGCATCGCGGTACGCCTTGCCGGGATCGAGCGGATGCCCGCCGGACGCCGCCAGCTCCATGCGCTTCCGCGCGAGCGCCTTCGCACGCTTGTGGAGGCCGCTGTCCGTCTCGTCGTCCTCCGGCGTACCGCCGAGCCCTTCGTCTTCGGACCCCGCACCGGACAGTCCGAGCTTGACGGGCGGCTTCAGGTTGAGCCCGCCGAGCAGTGCCGACAGCTCCGCGAGCACACCGCGCTTGATCTTCTTCGCGTCGTCGCCTTCGCCCTCGGTGAACTCGAACGGTGGCGTGGCCGCGCCGACGCGGGACAGGCACTTCTTCCAGCGCGGGAGGTCCTTCGGCGGGATGAACTCTGCGAGCTGCGCGACGACGGCCTCGGTCTCGGTCTTGGCGGCCGCCTCCGTCGCCTCTGCGGCCGTCTGCGCCGCCGTCTCGGCCCGCTTCTCAGCGTCCTTCGCCTGAGCCTCGGCGTCCTCTGCCCGCCTCTCTGCCGCGTCAGCCGCCTCGGCCCTATCCAGACGCTCCTTCAGCTCGTCCTCGCTCTCGAGTCCGTACTTCTTCAGCTCAACCGTTCCCATCGGTGTGCCTCCCTGCTCGTTGGGCGGCAGCGCCGCCTCGTACTGCGGACGCTCGAACAGCACCCGCGCCGTAACGCCTTGCACGTTCACAAGGTCATGGACACTCACCGCCTCCGGCCGCTCCGGGGCGCTCTGGTAGTAGTACTGCAACGACTCCAGCTTGTCGAGCCCGCTGACCGCCGGTCGCCGGATGCCGAGAATCGCAACGTGATCGAGCACGAGCTGGAAGGTGCGGTCGTCCACCCGCACGTCGCCCCATAGGCCGCAGGACACGTCGTTGTAGTGCCCGAGCTGCATCATCTGGCCGAGGAACGCTGGCATCCGGTTGATGTCGCCATACACGTCCTTGCCGCCGTTCTCGGTGTGCGGTTGCCCCACGCGCCCCATCGACGGCAACGACATGCTCTTCAGGGTGTTCTCGTCGTCGTGGTCACCGAGCTTCACGCCGGGCAGGAACCCACGCGGCGCAAGCACCTCGTACGCGGGCGGGATGTCGGCCATCGCCTCGACGGTCGCAAGGAGCTTGTTCATGTGGCAGTCGATCCACACGCCCTCGCGGAGCAGGTGTACATCCTTCACGTCGACTACGCGCAGCGGCTCCGCGACCTCGTGTATCGTGCCGACCAGTGTATCCCATGCGCCGTCGTCGTCGGGCTCTGCAAGCTCCCCGATCCCGAGACGCCGCGCGAGCCCCTTGAGCTTCGAGACGACCGCCGCTGGCGGCGCCGGTGACATCTGCGGGAGGCGTTGGAGCGCGGCACGCACGCCGTTGATGTTCAGCGAGCCGCGCCGCTCGTACATCCCCGTGTCCGCGTTGATCGCACCCCCGCCTTCGTACACCGGGAGGTGCCACGTACCCTTCTTGTCCTTGTCCTCGATCCACAGGAAGCACGCGGCGGGCAGCTTCGCCCGCTCGTCCATGACGCTTGACCATGCACGCGTGCTGGCCGCCGCGAGGCTCCACGCCTTCGGATCGTTGCCAGCCGCGCCCTGCCCTACTACCAGCACAACGTCACCCTTCATGCCCGGCCTCCGTCTCTGATTCTCGATGCGGTTGGGCGAGCAGCGCCGTCGTCGCCGACTCGTTATCGCGTTCACGTATTGCCCGCTGGCCACGGAGGTATCTGGATCGCGCCGTGGTCAAGTCGAAGCTGTGCGCGTGGGATGCTTCGGTGACTTCGGTGAGCCCGCCCAACCTGCGTAGCGCATTGATCACGTCGAGACGCGTGCACGTCGCGGGACAGAGCTGGCGGGTGATACAGGATGCGACGTCCGGCGGGTCGCTCGCGACGGACAGAGCCAGATAGGCGAGCGTCGGGCGCCCTTGCCCCCTGTACTCGGCTGCATCAAGGAACGGTGCGAGTTGAGCCGGGTGCGTAACCGGCATGGTAGCCACCCTCTGCCTCAGGCAGCACAGACACCCGTGGAATCGCGGACTGACGACAACGCCGCTGTCCGCGTCGCGGACCGCCGGGAAGTACACCACCCGCTTGACGTAGCTCTCGCAGATGTCGCACCACCGCCACGGCCGCTCGGGTGCCGCATCGTGGGACGGCAGCCGTTGTGACAGGATGCGGCCGATCGCCCGGTCCCACGTGCGGATCAGTCGTTGCTTCTCTCTACCTTTACTCGGTTTATACGCACCCATGTCAAGCACATTCTCCGTACCCGCGTCACATCAGCCGCCCCGAGAAGCCGGGGTCGCGTATGGCGTCCAGCTCGGCCAGCCGGTCCTCGTCGACGGGATTGTGGCCGATGCCGTGGAACACCGCGATCTCGATCGACCGGCACAGGTGATGCGCTGGCGGCGGGTCGATCCGGCCCCACGGGTACACCTCGCCGTCCATGCCCTCGCAGAAGTCTGTCACGCGGTCATCGAGGATCGAGCACCACTGCATGACATCAATCCAGTCGCGGGCACGTTCCAGCATCATGCGGTTGCCCGTGTTGAAGGCGAACCCGTGCGCGTTGCGCACGATTAGCTCGGCGTGCCATGCGCTGTATCGCTGCCCGGCGGGTACCAGCTTGCCCTCGGCCACCCACTCGTCGAACAGCCCCGAGATCGCCGCCTGCGCCGCGCCCCACTTGTGCGTGTGCATCGCTTCACCGATGATCCGCTTCACGCTTGTGAGCAGCATTCCATGATCGTCGAGGTAGCACCCGGCGATCCAGAACGCCTTCCCCTCTACCGCCTTCTTCATCGCTGCCGACCCGATCTCGAGGTCGCCCCAATACCGCATCGCTTCCTCGAAGTCGATCAGCACGTCCTCGCCGAACAGCTCGTAGAGGGGCGTCGTACCGCCGCCCGCAGGCGTCATCAGCTTGATGTCGCGCGGTGCGCCGGTCTGGATCGCGTTCCGTGCATGGGTGATTCCATGGACCGTGGCGGTGGTAACGATGCGCCGCATCGCGTCGGCCATCATCTTCTTGGCCTTCGCGTCGATGCCCTTGAACTCGTACAGCGTGGCCTCGTCGGCCCTCCCGTTCAGCAGCCCGGCGGCGTGCAGGTCGCGGATCAGGTGGTGCTTCGCACGCTGCATCGCGGCGACCACTTCATCTACCGACGCCTCCTTGATCCGTTCGTGCGTCGCGTTGATCCGTGCGATGTCGAGGTTCACCGCCTTCTCGGCAATCGTGAGCGCCCGTTTCGTCTGCTCGTTGTCTTTCAGGCCACGCTCGATGCGGGTAGGCGTCTCAAGCCCGTACGCACCGGCGGCAAGTTCGCTCATGCCGCCCGGCCGCGTGTTGCCCGGCACCGCCGAGAGCCAGTCCACGTCGCCCTTGCGCGGGCCGTCCCACGCGCTGCCGTAGAACCGCGCTCTGCGCTTCTCGTCGTGGCCTACCGGCGACAGGACCACGGCGCCCTCGGGTAGTGCCGCTTCCTTCTTCACCGGCTCCGTCCCCGCCTCGCCGGGCTCGGACCCGCCGCCCGCTTTCCCGCCGCCGCCCTTCTCAGTCGGCTTCACCCGTGCCCGCGTGGTGGTGTCCTCGGCGGGTTCGCGTTCGACCTCCGGCAATCCTTCGACCACCGGCACGTCCTCGGCGATTCGCTCGTTCCACTCTTCGACGCTCATCTCAGGCCAGCCGGTGACGTTCCGTGCGTAGTTGACGTCTTCGAGCCTGATCGGGCCGAAGCCGCCGTACCGCGCCGCGTCAAGGAACAGCTTGACCGTCTCGATAGCACTCGCGACGTCGCGGGTCTTCCGCTCGAATCGCGGGTATTCCTGTGACATCAGGTTGAAGTTCGGCGCACAGAGCGGCGCGATGATCGACTCGTTCACGACCTCCGTGGCGTCCCTGTCCATGTCGCCCGCGACCCACCCGAGCAGGTCTTGGTGGACCTTCGCCTTGCTCCACGCGCCGCCCTTGGTCTCCGCGCCGACGCCCAACTGGTCGGGGATCAGCACGCTCCGGGCGATGTTCCGCACGCAGAAATCGTCGAACCGCTGGAACTCGAGATGCGAGGACCCCGACTTCTCGAAGAACTCAAGCTGCACGGAATCAGGCACCGCAGCCGCCGCCCCGGACGTGAGGCTCTCGATGAGCTGTTGGAAGAACTCGTCGCGGTCGGGCGATTCGCCCTCGCGGTATTTAATGATCGGGAAGCCGGACGCGACCCGCGCTACGAAGTTTGCGTACAGCCGCAACGTGATTGGCCGAGCACACCAGTACGGGTACGCCGGGACGAAGTACGAGTACCCGTAGGGTGACCCGTACACGTGCTGCTTCTGGAAGCTGTAGACGACCCAATGGCCTTCGATGGGCCATGCGCTGCCCTTCTTCGGCCGGTCCGCTACGCGGCCGGGGTACCAGTGCGACGGCACGATCCCCTCCATGCGGCCAGCGTTGTCACGCTTGAACCCGTAGTGCAACGGGTCGCGCTGATGAATCGCCTTGAGCGCGTAGAGCCCGCGCCACGGCTCGTCCTCACAGCGGCCCCATTCGATCTCCTGCAGGCTGTAGCCGTCGTCACCCGCCTTGAGAATCGCACGCTCCACCGCCCGGAACGAACCCGTTAAGCGCCTGAAGTTCCACTCCACGTAGTCACGAGCTGCCGCCGCCTCACGCTTGTCGGAATCACCCTGCACGATCTGATAGCCCGGATGCAGCACGGCCATCGCCCGCGTCTGCGACGCGGCGCTGCACATGGTATCTTCCATCATGTCGCGGAACACGCGGATGCCGCCCGCCGCACGGATGGTCTTGACCGGGTGCTGCTCCGGCCCGAGGAACTTGTTGAACTCCCCCTGCACCTGCCCGAGCAGCTTGCTGTTCCCGCGCATCTTCGCGAGGTCAAGGACGGTGATCCCCCGCAGGCCGATGTCGATGTAGCGTGTGGCAGTACGGATTCTCACGGTGCGCCTCCTGTCATCTCGCGTAGGGCGACCGGGCGGTATAGATTCGGCGCCCGCGTGCGGTGGACCCGCCACGCGCCCGCACGACCGCAAGCCACATCGCCATAACCATGTCGAAGGTCGCGGCCGGGTAGTACCTCAGTTCCCGGAGCCACGTACATTGACCGCAGTCGCAGTCCGGCAGGCTCGTGCCGTCGTGCCCGCCGCGTGTGCCGATGACCCATGTGCGTGCTTCGAACGACGGCTGGACGGATGGTACGCCGTACTGAAGGTCGCGCTTGTTGCTCGTGGTGGTGAACCCCTCCACGGGCAGTGCCGTGTGCTTCTCCTGTAGGTACTGCACTAGCGCGTCCTGATAGGCGTTGTTTTCCACTGTGTGCATGATGGGCATCGGGTGGAGGTTCCGGTGAAGGTCCACTACATAGGCGGCCTGAGCGCGGAACGGAATCTTGTCGCGGTGGACGTGGACCGGCGCCCAGCGCCCGTCGCCGGAGATACCGAGAGCGAACGCGGCGAAGAAGCTCGCGCTGTCCAGCATTGACATCGCGAGGTCGTACCCGCAGTAGATACGCCGCACGTTGAACGGCGCTTCTCCGGGCGCTATCGTCGGATCGAAGCACGCCTCGATGTCCTTCCACCGGAAGTCGCCGCCGGAGTCCGACAGCGGCCAGTTGTTGAATGCGCGGTTGAATGCGACCTCGCCGATCTCGCCAAGCCGCTTCTCGAGTGCCGCGACCGACCACTTCGTCTCCCACACCGAGACGATGGGCGACATGGGCGTTTCCTGAACGCGGAACGTGATCCAGCGCCAGCCCGGCATGGTCTGGAGCACCGCGTTCGCGTCCAGCTCGTGCCACGCGGTTCCGATGTTGACGGTCCTGCACCACGGTTCCGCGATCTGCATGACGTCCTCGCGGAACGCAGTCAGCACCTTCTCCCGCTTGGCGGGCGAGAGCAGGCTGTTCTCCATGTCGCAGATGTCGTCGAGGCACAGCATGTCCGCGCGGCCGCTCGTGAGCGTGGAGAAGATACCGCGCCCTTCCAGCGACGGGTCGCGCTCGTTGATCGGGATACCGCCCTCTTCTGGATAGTCGATGTATAGCGCGTGCTTGGTCCATTCGCCCTGTTGATGGTCCGGTTCCTTCAGGTCCGGGAACACCGCCTGCAGACGCTTGTTGAGCAGCATGTCCCGCCGTATCTGCTGCACCGTCCGGGACGCCATGAGGTCGACGTTCGCGAGAATCTTCACGCGGAGCGGCCGCCGCCACGCGAGGTCCGGGATCGTTGAGCGCCCGAGCTCCCACGTCATGCGCCCACGTGCGATCCGAGTCGTCTTTCCGTGGTCGCGCGGCGCTTGTATGCCAGCCGAAAGCTCGTCGGCCCACGACGTGTCGATATGGTCGTCCCACTTCAGATGCATGGGGCATTCGTCGATCTCCCACCCGTACACGAACTTCCCGAAGTGTCGATACGACCGTCTAGCCGCCTCAACGTCAATGGACCCTATCGGAATCCTGATCTCGTTCGCCTGCAGGCCCGGCCTCGGAGCCTTCGACTGCGATGATGACGTATTCTGCGTCGTCCGCTTCGGCATGTGCCGCCTCATAGAGCTTGAGAACGTCGTCCTTCGGCATCTGCTCCAGTCCGGTCGCAACACGGTGTTCGATCGCTATGGGCTGGTACAGTCCACGGAGCTTGCACTTCTCGCGGAGTGCGCTGATCGCAGCGTTGATCCACCCCTTCCGCGCCGCGTCGAGGTACAGGGTCTCCAGACGCTGCAACGTCAACCGCCGCTCCTTCTCGGATTCCTCGGGCTCGTAAGTCTCGATCTCATCTTTCGCTCGACGGATCAGCCCGTCAGCGGAGCGCGTGCTGAGCCCCCATTCCCTCGCAGCAAGTTGCAGGATAGCGGGACGGCCAGCACCCTTGAGCAGTAGCCGTTTCACCACATCCACGCGGCGAGCGTATTCGACTTTCGTGACTCGCCCGGCGTTAGACATCCGCTGCCCCCACCCGCGCAGGCCAACCCGGAGGCTCAGGCTGGTCGGCCCACGTGCGCCTGATCACCGGGCCAGTCCGCTTGTCCTTCAGGAGTATCTCGGCGCGTTTCTTCCTTGCACGGTTACGGACGCAGAGCATCGGGAACTCACGCAGGAGTTCGCGCACGGCCGTCTCGATACGCTCCTGAGTCCGGTCTTCCTGCATCCCGCCCGGCTCGGTATAGTACGCGGTCTTCACGGCGAGGTAGTTGAGCCGCACCACACCGCCGTCGCGGAGATAGTGACGCAGGGACCGCTCGTAGTCCTCCTTCTCGTCCCTCGACACATAGGTGCGGGGATCGTGTGTGTTGACGATGCCCCACAAGGCCCCGACGATGTAGCGGAGCTCGTGTGTCACGGTCGGCTTCATGAAGTACGGATTGACGGTCGGGTATATCCCCCATAGTTTGAGCCCGGCCGCCTCCGTCAACGCGAACCCCTCTTCGATGACGTGTCGCAAGCACGCGCCAGCCGACACGACCCGCTTGTTGTCGAGGCGATACAGCACGTCGCGCACGTCGTCGTCCATCGAGAATACGAGCGCCTTTTCCGGGTACCACTCCCGGATGAACCGCCGCGCCCCGCACAGCGTCGGCAGCCCGACGACCACCCGGCCCGCCCACCTTGCCGCTAGCGACTCCCGGTAGCAGTCTGCTTCCTCGTGCGAGGCCACGAATATTGTCACGCGCTCCGGCGGGATGCTACTCCGCTCCAGAAGTGCCAGCGTGCGCCGCCGGATTGTCTTCGGCCGCTTGTAACTGGGAATCGCGATGTGCCACCCGAGACTCACGTCAGACCCTCCGGGGATGCTGTGGAGACCGTTGACAGACCCTCGCCAGATCCTGCTCAGACGCTGGGCCCATGTGCGGGAGCAAACCCGGTCTCGTCCCCGACCCCACATCGCAATAGCGGCACGGCGCGAAGGCTCGGTGCTTCCCGCGTAGCAGGCGCCGTGCCGCCACGAACGTCGGCCCGCGCCAGATCGCCGCCAAGTCCTGCTCTGCCGCGTTTCCGCAGTAGCACTCGAGCCGCCAATCATCGCAGCAGATACCTACCTTGCCGTCCCAGCGAATCGCAAGCTCCCGGAACGGCCGGGTGCAGACCGCCGCGAGCGGCTCGTCGACCGGCGGGATGCACCCGCTGTTGCCGCCCTGATTGGTCACCCGCCGCTGTGCCGCCTTGCGCGGCGGCGCCATGATGTCGTCGATCAAGATGACTGCCTTCGTCCCCGGAGAGTGCCGACGCCACGGGATTGCCCCGTCCGCATACAGGTCGAGCACCGCCCACCCCGCAGGGTTGGCCTCGATTTCCCGCCTCAACCCATCGCCGTACGGCTTGTAGAGGTCCACGGCCAGCACATTGATCCTTCCGCTCAGGTCTCGGGCCCACGCAGCCCACCTGTCGATCAGCTCGAGCCCGTTCGTAATCACTGTGAGCGATGTCTGCGGTAGCGCAGCCCTGAACTCCGTGAGGACCGGCAGTACCTTCGGGTGTAGGAGCGGTTCGCCGTGCATCGCGAACTCCACACGCGGGCGGCCGCCCCACTGCCGTGCGATCATCCGGGCGATTCGCCGCGCGAGAGCCGGCTCCATGTAGTTGTACTCGTCAGGAGCCAGACCCAACACGCCGATGCCGCACATTTGGCAGCGCCTTTGACACCCTTCGACGAGCTCGACCTGCACAGACCACGGCCTGTCAGGCTGCGTACCGATAGACGACATGGCCATCCTCGTCGCGCCCGTTTGCGACCAGCCCGCCCCCGAAGTACGTGCCCGGAGACTTGCCGCGCTCGGGGTGATCCCACATGTAGAGAACGTAGTCTAGGTGGCTCCTCCCGTACCACAGCGCACGCGCCCGCTGCGACCCGCTCACGCCGCCGTTTGTTTCCGCCGGACTGCCCCCCGGTCCACCGACTCTCGGAAGCCGTCCGTAGAACGCCTCCGCACCCGCCGCGATGTCGCGCCAGCGCACCGATCCCTGTCGACGTGCGAGGACGGCAGCCGCCGTGAACTGCCCGTCCTGATACTTCCAATGTTCCGGGATTCCGCAGCAACATCCGTGATGTGAGCGCTCCTTGAAGTGCGCGTCGGAGACATAGAACCGCAGCCCGTGATCCGCGCACGCCTTTTCGGCTTCGTCTGTGTCGCGCCTCTTCGCTTCGCGGTTGAGCCGCAGATACCCGGCGCCCATCGAACACCGACGGTACACCTGCAGTAGCCGAGGCGACGCCATATGTAGCCGCTCGAACCGCACTCTATTCTTGCGCCCGGCTCGCTGGTCCACGCACAGGAACTCCATCGACACCGACTGCGCCCCAGCGTTCGCGGCGTCCCTGATCAACCCCGCGATCCCGTCGCCCTTCTCCGTCACGCCCGGAACGACTGGCCGTAGCCGCAGCGTCGTACTCACCCCTGCCGCCGCTACCGCTTCCATCGCCGCGAACCGTTCTTGCGGCGTCGGCACGCCGCGCTCGATGAGCCCGGCAGCGGTTACGTCGCTCGTGATGATGCTGAACTTCACATGCCACAGGTCGCGGTGCCTCCGGAACCGCTCCATGTACCGCTCGTCCTTCGTCCACCATGCGCCCTTGGTGCTAAACGAGCAGCGCTGCCCTCGCGCCGCGAAGGCGTCCATGAGGTCAAGGGTAATCGGATCGGCCTTCTCCAAGCTGTCGAACGGGTCGCCCAGCCCGCCGCATTGGACCGCCCGGCCAGACTCCGCGAACGCCTTGAACGCGGGGCTCTCTTCGTACGCACGCATCGCGCGGGCGACGTCCATCCGTTTGCCGACACGCACCCGCCCCGACTGCCGCATGTAGTGGGAGAAGCAATAGGCGCAATCGTATCCGCAGCTGTCTCGCGTATCGAAGACCACGGGCAACCCGCAGTCTAAGTACTCTCCGCTGATGCGCGGCTGAGCGTAGACCTCAGCGTGTGAGGCCGAGCTCGCTGACGAGCGCCGCCCCGTCGATGATCGCTGCTGCATTCGCGTCCCCGTTGAAGTGCTCCACCAGAAGGTCCCGCTGCCCCTCGTCCGCGCACTGCACGTACACGATGACCGCAGGCTGACTTTCGCCGCCCGCGCCACTCACCGGTTCCTCGTGGCCTTCGGCGCCTGTTGCGCCGCCCGTGATCGCGTCGAGCTCCCATTCCTCGAACCCGAGATGCTCTCGGTCCTCGAGTCGGTCGACCTCGTCGGCCAGCAACGCGTAGTCCCATTCGCCGACAACCGCGTTCAACACGATGCCCAGCCGCCGTTCCTGCTCGTCGTCGAGCCTGACCACGACGACCTCTACCTCGTGCGCACCGAGCGCCCGCAAGACCGTCAGGCGCTGATGCCCGCCGACGACCCTTCCGGTCTGCTCATTCCAGACGATGGGCTCGACGTACCCGTTGTCTTCGATGCTCTGCTTCAGATCGTCGTACGCCCGCATCCCGGGCGCGAGCTTCACGCGGGGATTCTCTTCGCGCTCCACTAGGCGGTCTATCTCGATGACACGTGTTTCGAGCTTCCACGTTTCGCTATTCATCGCGCCCCGTTCCTCCTTCACTCCGGATCACCGATGGCGTGGAGCCAGTACCAGACGCCCGTGCTGTCGTTCGCAACCGCCTTCACCCACATCGTGTCGAACGCCGTCGGAATGTAGCCGGTGTCCGTGCCGCCGGTACCAGACGACTTCGCGAGGTTCTTCCACTGCGCGAACAGCTTGATCGTCGGCAGCGTGTCGCCGTCTGCGGTCGCCGAACGGCGTATGAGCAGATAGGGCGCCTTGTGCCCGGTCGGGAGTACTACCGCCGAGTCATACGACCAGCACAGCCCGCGCCACGCGTGCATGTACTTGAGCCCCTCGGGGACGATCTTGTACCACGAGAGCGTGTCCGGGTCCGCGCCGGTGCACGTGTCCGGTACCTCCGCACAGGCCCACCATTCACCGTTCGCAACGGCGCTCGGCGACCGATACACCGCGTGCTCCGGCGGTGCCGCGAGCGCACCGACGAGACTCAACCCGGCCCAGAACAGCACCGCCACAACGACGGCGACCTTCTGCCTCGTACTCATGCAGACCTCCCATGTCAAGGAGCGATCGGCTGCGAGTCCCAACCTGTCTTGCCTTTGTTCAGCGTCCAGATGATGTCGTTGATGACCACCTGCGTGTACGGTTTGACAAGGCTCGTATCGGGCAGCGTGCCGCCGGGCGCTTCCACCCATTCGATCTTCTGCACCTGCAAGATCGCCGGGATATACACCCGCGCCGCGCTGATGCCCTTCGTTGACCGCACGGAATCGCCCTGCACGAGCGCACGCCCCGTGAAGTTTCCGCTCACACCGAGCGTGCCCTGTACCGTGGCCCGTGCGAGGATCGCGGTACCGTCCACGTCCAGACTGCGGCCGACCATCGCCTTGTGCGCGATCCTGCAGGAGTCACCGATGCTCACACCACCCGCGATGGTCACCGTGTTCGTCGTGTCCTCACCTGCGGCGAAGTTCCCGTCCACGTCAACGAGCGTCCCGTTGAAGTAGCAGTTCGCCGCCACGGTCAGCGTCGAGCGCAGGTCGGCCACGCCATGCACGAGCAGGTTGTCCAGCGTGTTCGACCCGGACAGGAGCAGTACGGACGTCACGCAGAACAGCGCCAGCCCCGCCCACGCGAGCGCACTCTTCACGCGCTCACGCGCCGGTCGCGGCGCTTCCGGATGCCGCACGCCCGTGCCACCGCCAACCGGATCACCGCCCGCGCCGGACCGATCACGCAGCGCCATCGGATCAATGCGCCGACGTTTCATCGCGCCCTCCTTCCTGCACATAAAGAAACGGACCCGCCCCGCTCACGGCTACCCGTCGTGGGGTATGCCCATGAGCAAGGGCGGGTCCTTAGCGGCCCCGACGCCGCTATCCGCTGATGATCGTTACTTCGCTGTGAAGCCCGCCGCGAAAGCCCTCCGGTGGTTCTCGATCGCGCCCGCGTACGCGTCGACGTACCGTTCGCGCATCGCCGCGCTCGAGAACGGTTCGAGGTTCTTGTGGAGCTCAGACCAGCCCGGATTCTCATCGAAGGCTCTCTCGTAGGCGAAAGCCAGTTCCTTCGGGTTGCTCGGGTCCTTGACCGTGACGCAGTTCCGACCGGGTACGAGCGGATTCGCGATCCCGCCTGCCGCTCTCTCGGCGCGTGCGAAATCCGCTCGTACAACCGGCATCACCCCGTGGTCCCACGCTTCCAGAACCGTGTACTCGGTCCGGCCCGTATCACGTGGCCCGAACGTGGTCAGGTTCGACAGCACGCCTGCGGGTCCGAACACCTTCTCGACGTCTTCCGGCCATTCCCACGCGCCGCACGCGAGCCACGACGTAGGATCGGCCATCGTACTATAGGCGATGATGTCTGCGAGGTAGCCCGCCTTCTGGCCGGTCCAGAACAGCACCGGGCGATGTTCGCTCCGCAGGTGGTCGGCCGCCGCGATCGCCTGTCCGATGCCCTTGTGCGGCCGCCAGACCGACGTGCAGATCACCTTGTCCTGCACTCGGCCCGGCCCGAACGGTGCCTCCGTGTGGAGCGGCACGTACGGATGCCCGCCGAACACCGCCTTCCGTTCCCAATCTGTCAAGTAGCCGCAGGCGCCCACGTGCGCCATGAACCGCTCTCCGATGAACACCACACGATGCGCACGCTCACACAACGCGATCAGATACGGCGCGTGGCAGTCCATCTCGTGCGGGTCATGCACGGACAGTACCAGCGGCAGCGGAGGCGTGTCAAGGACAAACCGTTTATACGGGCCGGTAGGTAACGTGCCGAGGTGGACGATGTGCAGCACGTCGACCTCGCCCGTCATTTCCGCGTAGCTGAGGAAGTCCTTGCCGCGTTCCAGCATCCCATCTTGGCGCGTGCTGAGGTCCACGTCCTGCCTGATGAACAGGACCCCTTCTCCGTCCGGCGTACCCGCAGGGCGCCACACCGTGACCTCGTGCGCCGGGTCCTGCTCAAGCAACCGTTGCAGGTGCCGCAGATACGTCGTCGTGCCCTCCGCGTGTCCCACGCCCGGTCCGGCCAAGCCGATCCTCACGTGACGCCCTCCTTCCGATGCCGAGCCCAAAACCGCGCCCGGTCCTGTTCTGATCCCAACACCCACCTGTTCGTCGGTTCGCTGCGGTCACCTGTCGTCCAGCCCTCGTAATGGTACGAGCACTCCCATTGAGCCACCAGACACGGGCGTTGCGTCTTCTCAACCGCCCGGCGGCACAGGTCGATGTCCTGCGCGTCCACGACGTACCCCTCATCGAACCCGCCCAACGCCGTGAACGTCGCGTCGGTGATCGCCAGCAAGGCGCCCGTCACCGCCCACACTTCGCGGAACCGCTCCGCTCTGTACGGCTCGGCCCACGCACGCGCACCGCGCCCCGTGTGCAACCCCACCCCGAAACGCCACGGCTCCACGCCCACGTGTTGTATCCGATCAGCGTACTGCGGCCCCCTCTCCGGCGGGTAGACCAGCTTGGCACCGCACACGCAGCCCCCGACTTGTATCAACCCCTCGTGCAACTCGCCGAACTGTCCCGCAGCGACCTCCACGTCGTCATTCAGGAACACGAGCACCGTCTGACCGTCGGGCCTCAGACCGCCGTATTCCCGCGCGAGCGCGACGCCGTGATTGTTCATCACGCTGTAGTTCCACTCGAACCCGGCGCCCCGCGACGTCATCACGGCCACACCCGCTCTCCGCACGGGTGACACCGCGAGCGCCATGTCCCGTTTGTCTATCGGCTGACTCGATACCACGACCAACAGCCGGAAGAGCCCCGCCGACGCCGCAAGCGCCTCGCAGCACGACCGGAGCATCAACGGATCGTCGCTGAGTATGACGGGACAGAAGGTCCGTGAGCTGTCACGCACGGTCGCACCGTCCCGGCCGAATGCGAGCCACGTTTTCGACCCCACATTAGTTGACACTTCGACGCCCCCCGTTCTGTAGCGTCCGCTGCGGTGCGTCACCTTCTTCTTCGCGCACGATGCGCAGACTCGCGAGGACCGAGACGAACACGCCGAACAGCGTCCCGATGTCTGCGTCGGTCACAAGGCCCGCTTGGACGCGCTGTTGGAGTCGCCCGTACACCTTCGCCTTCTCGAGGTCACCTTCCGGGTACGGGCGCATGTCCACCGTCCCGTTCAGCATGTCTGCGATCAAGTGGGTCGCCAGCGTCACCGTCTCCATCACGTCGGCCCCGAATACCTCTGCCACTACCGCACGGGACCGTACCGCCGCCTCCCGCTGCGCTTCCGTCTCTTGTGCTTCGTCCTTCTTCGAGCCGGTCACGATTCCAACCCCTTTTCGTATGCCCTCGCCCGCGCCGCGAACGCCGTCATATCTTCCGGCGCCACCGCCGACAGCCCGAGATGACCGCGTGTCGCCGATGTGCCGCGAGTGCCAAGCCGGTATAACGCGGGGCGTCCGTGCGCTGCGATGTTGATCACGTCGTACCCGTGCTGCTTCAGGTTGTGTACCCTCGCGGCGAGACGCCCGAATGCGAAGTCCCGCTCGCGTACCCCCCCAAGAAACGCCTCCCACAGGTGCGCCAACACGATTCCGCTCTGCGACCTCGGCCGTGGCCACCTGAGGGTCTTTTCGTCTACGTCCCATTTCATCGTTTCGTCCTCCTGTCCTGTGCGTCGTCGGAGCCTTGATTGCGGTGATGCGGGGCGAGCAGCGTTGGACGTGGCGGGTGTCCTAGCAGACATACGCATCCGAAGACTGCGAAGCACCGCTCGCCCCATGCACCACTTCGGCATCACTCGTGCGGTCCGCACCCGCTCCATGTGGTCGAGTCGCGGCACGTGTCTTGTTTCCTGAGTGCAGATAGTCATGCCTCCACGTGCTGTGCAGACCCACGCCAGCCGTCATCGGTCCATTCCCCTCCTTGCGTTCAGGTCCGCGTCAGTCACAGTCCCGCCGGTGGCGGGATGCGTAGCGTGTCACACTTTGCCTTGATCTCAGCAGCGTCGTTGGAGTTGTAGATCGGCTTGCAGCTCATCCATCCACCTTCGGGTACCTTGTAGTCAAGGCCGGTACCCCCGTCCGATGCGTACGGCACACCGTGAAGCCACACGCACGAATAGGTCACCGTTCCCGCGCTGTCGTACACACCGATCGCACGGTTGCTCTTGAGCAGGCACGGGGACAGGGCCTTCACCCTATCCAGCGTGCCTCCGCACCCTGCGACCATCAGCGTCAGCATGAGGGCGACCAGTACCAGCGCCGCTACCACGACACGTCTTCTCATCCTTCCCTCCTTTCCCGCCCTCATTCGTCTGAGGGCAACTCGACCCTCTTGCGCTCGCGTTCCAGCGCCGACTCTATATCGTATCAGTCATTCCAACCCCCCCCGCATCTCCATCGGCGCGTCACCACAGCCCCCACCGCTGCCACACCGGAGCCACGCACCACGCCCACCGCACCGCGTCCTCCGGTGTCCGCATCATCGTCAGGCTTTCCACGCCGCTGTCAACGTCGTCGACCATCAACCCGACGGTGATTGGACCCGGCACGAACGGCGCATCATCGAACTCGAAACAGAGTATCCCGTTCGTGTCGGCTGCCGCAATACACACTTCCACGGCGTTCGCGGTCACCCGGTACGTCTCGCCGGGCGTCACGCCGATGCAGACGTGCGACCGTACCGTGAGCGCCACCACGAGCGCCAGCACACCCGGACTCACGACACACACACCCACCTGCTTCATGGTCTGCCTTTCGGTGGGTCGTACCATCGTTCTCCGTCATCCGACCAGAGGGGCACGTCCCGTATCTCCCGACCTCTTGCGTCCAGCGGCCAACAGTCCTGTGCGCCCATGCTCGCCGAGTACGCTTGTGCCCGCGCTGCACTCGCCCGGTGCAGTATGATCGTGGGTGCGAGCACCGCCGTTGCCAGCAACGCCAGAGCCACAATCAGCGCCTCCTTGTTCATCGTCGCTGCCCTCCTGCGTTCCGTTGACGGCACGGATGACCCGCTCATCGCAGATTGTGTACGCGCCGTCCTCGTCTTTTGTCAGCCCCGGATTGCGTGCGCCGCACCGCGTACACGTCGGCAGGACCAGCACACCTAGCGGCGTCTTCATGCAGAACTGATGTCGCATCACTCGCCCGCCTCCTTCAGCCCGTATTCCACGTCGCAGCTTGCTCATCCTTCCCTCCTCCCGCTCTTGGCCCCGAGCGCCACCAGCCCCACGCAAAGCACGACGAACGGCACGCACGCGAGCAGGCACAGCATCAGTCGTCGCATGGAATCATCCTCCCCTGCGCCGTGTAGATCACCGGCGCGTTGCCCGAGCGGTCAATCCAGACGGCACGATCTTTGATGTTCGGTTTTGCATCGCTCGCGCGGTGGTTGACGGTGGCCGAGCCCCAAGCCCTCACGGTGGCCGAGTCCCCAGCCCTCACGGTGGCCGAGCCCCCAGCCTCCACGGTGGCCGAGCCCCCAGCCCTCACGGTGGCCGAGCCCCCAGCCCTCACGCTGGCCGAGTCCCAAGCCTCCACGGTGGCCGCGTCCCAAGCCCTCACGGTGGCCGAGCCCCAAGCCTCCACGGTGGCCGAGCCCCAAGCCTGCACGGTGGCCGCGTCCCAAGCCCTCACGGTGGCCGAGCCCCCAGCCCTCACGGTGGCCGAGTCCCAAGCCTCCACGGTCCCGCCGATGACGTACTTGATCTCGTCTCGGACGCTATGCTCGCCCTCGTCGATCACGCGCTGTTCGTACCAGAGCGGGAGAGCCGCACGGGCACGTTCCTCAACCTTGCCTACGTCAAACTCGTCCGGCACCATGTCCTGATCGACGATGAACCGCCACTGGTCAAGCGGCTTCCGAATCTCCTCCACGGTCGGAACGCTGCGCGCCCTGGCGTCAATCGGCGTCAACTCCCAGCGGACGAGTTGGACGTTGCCGCCCGCGTCAACTTCCCGCAGTTCAAACTCGGCGATGGTCGCCTCGTGCGACTCCGTGCGCTTGGAGACGTAGAGTTGATCGTCCGGCCTGTACCAGACGCCGCTCAACAGTCTACACATCACTCCCCCTCCTTCGGCCTGAGAAACGCACACGCGTCATGGAACGCGGTGTAGAGTTGGGCCTTGACCGCCACCGAGGCGTCATCCCACCAACGCGCCGCTTCGCAGATCGCACACTTGCAGTCCTTGTCCTCATTCCCGAACGGACACGGGACCTCGAACTTGCAGAACATCCATCGCTCCCACGCGGTGTAATCGGCGTAGTAGCTGATGTTCGGGTCTTTCTCCAACTCCCGCGCCTCTGCCGCCCACGGCGTATCATCGCGCGGGATGTCGGTATCAACCGTTTCAACTGGCGATCGCTCGTCGCCCACTCGCCTCATTCGGCCCATACCTCAGCATCGTCCTCGTGGTCGGGCTCAATCCTGACCTCCCAATGCCACTCGCCGTTGTTGGCCGATTCCAGAACGTGCCCGCTCTGCGGCAGGAAGTCCATGAGGGCCATCCACGCCAACTCACGCATCCGACCCTCCACGTTGCCCTCTCCATCATCGAACACGATGTCTTTCAACTCCGCTTCCGTGCCGTGCGGAGTCAGCCGGGCCGTGATCTTCGTCTCGATGTAGATGTCAGGGATTCCGCTCACTGTATGCCTCCTTGAGTTGCTTTTCGCGCCGCTGCCACTCATCTTCGGTGAGAACACCGGCGACGTCGTACCACTCAGCAAGGGCGTGTCGCATGTGCTCTGTGAAGTCCGCTACATCTTCTTCTGCGGGACCATAGTCACACCAGATGTTTACCACGTCGTAGAATGCACTCAAACCTGCGCTCGCGTCTCCGTGGAACTCGACACGAAACATGAATGTAGGCATCACTCCCCCTCCTTCGGCCTGAGCACGGCGATGCGGACACGCTGGCCGTCCTGATATTCTTCGGGATCGAGCGGCGCGGTCAGTTCGGCCTCCGTTTCGTTGTCGCCGTATGTGTGGGAGCACACCCATCCATCTACAACCCTCTCGGCCGCCTCGACGTTCAAGACGGCGAGGACGAGTCGTAGGCCCCGCCTGACTTTCTTGAAGGTGTCGCCCGTCAGCGTCGACCCGAACACGTCAAGCAAGAGTGATTCGGCCTGCTCCACCGCCTCCTTCGTCACCACGAGCGTCGGGCCGTCCTCGCGTTCGATCACAGGACTATCGAACCGGATCAGCTTCACAAGCTCGTTCTCGAACTCGGCGATGGCGTCGAGTGCCGTCGCGCAAAGCTCGTCATCGACCTCCGGGTATCGCGCTTCCATTTCCATCCTTGCTCGTGCGATGTATGCCCCGAGCGTTTTCGGTTGATCTTTCATCGTCAGTCCTCCCACGATTCATTCCATGTCGGCTCACCACCACCTAGCACCATAGCTTCGACCGGGTCATATCGTTGCCGGAGCGAAGGAGCCGCTTGCAACAGCACGATCCACACGACCGCCGCGCCCGTCGTCCACGCTGCGAGTGTCGGCCACGGCCACAAGAGCACGAGGAAGAGAAAGTACGCCCTGCGCTTGTGCAGCGCAGTGAACCGTCGCGCCCTCCCGTACTGCAACGCCCGGAACAGCCGCACCTGACGCCGCCACGGTTCATAGCCGAAGCCAACCGCCCGCGCCCACGCGTTCAGCAGCGTCAACGTGCACGCTGCGAGCGACAGCACGATGCACGGCAACATCACCCGAGAGAGTAGTAGCGCGTCCGGCCGCAGGAACGCGAACCCCACGGCCGCAGGTAGGAAGTGAGGACGTACGGCGAGCGCGGCGCCGAACAGGACCCCGGCACAGCACAGTATACCGAGACCCGACCACTCCGTGAGCGCGGCGTTGCGATACAGCGCCCACGCCCCGACGACCAGCCCGAGTCCGACAGGCTGCAACGTGCCCAAGCGCATGTTCTCGTCATACGCCCACAGCATCACGGCGACCGCCGCAGGCACCCACCACCCCGCAAGGTCACGGGAGAGGTACGACAGCGCCCATATCGACGGCGCGGCGCAGACCGCCAGCCACAGACCGACCGCCAGTTCCTTCCGGCCCGAACGCCACAACCCCGCGAGCGGCCAGAACAGGAGCAGCACCGGACGCGGCCCCACGTACGCCCATGCGGTGTGCGGCACCCCCATCTCCCCGACGAATCGAGGACAGTCCAACGCGCCACGGTGCACGACTGCCCGCAGGTGTATCGGCGCGTCCATGTCGAACCCGATCATGCGGCAGACCCACGACCACCACCGGAGCAGACACCACGCCACAAGCAGCGACGCGACGGCATACGTCGTATCAGTCATCCTCCCCATCCAGTCTGTCGGCCGCCGAACGCAGAAGCGCCGCGTGAAGGGCATACCGAAGCCCAAACCTGCGTTCCAGATCGTCAGCCAGTGACCGAAGATCATCGGGGCCTATCCTGTCGTCCGCCTCCGGCTTCGCGGGCTTGTCGTAGGGCGGGAGGCCGGGGCGGGCCTTGAGCGAGCCGTGGAATGTCGGACCCAAGAGCCCCCCCGCATACTTCTGCGTGCGCTCGTCGATCTCCCCCGCCAGCCACTCCACGAACGTCATGGTGTCGTTACCTCCATCCACGCGTGACGATCCTGTGCGCTCTGTACCGGGCGAGCTTGTCATTGATCTTCGCTGCGCCGTTCGCACAGCGACTTCCGAGCCCCGCCATCACGTTGGCCACCGTCTTGAACGGTACCGCCAAGCACATAATCAAGAGCGCACACCCGACCAGCGGCAAGCCGATAAACAGCGCCGCGAGCAGCCACCACCCGCTCGGCACGTCATCACCGTCCGGCACGACGAGGTCTCCGTTCATCCTTCTTCGCATCTCGTACCTCCTTTGGCACCGGCGCGAGCGCCCACGGCAGCGCATCCATCGCCCCGAACGTGAGCAAGATTCTCGTGCGGTCGTTCTTATCCCGCTCTGCGAACGCGGGGCAGATCAGTCCACGGTAGTGCTTCGTGACTTCTTCCAGCGCGTTCCATGCCGACGTGCGCCCCGCGCCGTCTGCACGCGCCTGAATGAGCAACACCTGTCGCCCGAACAGCCACGCGTCCTTCCGGCGTGAACGGCTATCCGGCACCGCCACGAGGTCACACGGTCCGTGCGACCCCGCCGCCCGCACGACGAACGCGCCGCACCAGTACTCCAAGCGCCGTGCGAGTTCGCGTTCGAAGTCTGCTCCGCGCCGGTAGTTGGTCGTCATGCACCCCTCCTTCCGGGGCGGTGGACAACCTCAGTGGACAACCCGTTGACAACAGGTTGACAGCCGTTGGCACCCCTCAGTTCCCAACCGACTATCCACCAGTTGTCCACCGTTGGTGCGGCCCGTAACGTGAGGCCCCATTTCACGTTCGCCAGCCTTATCCACTTATCCACCGCCCCTACTACTACGAACTTACTTAAGAGAGTAGTAGAAGAACACTAAGTGAGAGCCGGAGTTTCGTCGTCTTCGGGCGTGTGGGTCTCCACCCTCTTCGCCCACTCCCCCGAAGAAACCCAATCCACCGTCGTCTCGAACCTCGATCGCAGCACACCCGCCAGCCAGTGCAACTGCGCGTCCGTCATGTCTTCCGTACTTTCCCTCACTCCCGCGTCCGGGAAGGCTTTGTTCCACGCATCGGTCTGCGTCACACGTTCGAGGAATGCGAGCCTCGCCCCGACCCGCACACCCTCCTTCGTCGTCACGGCGGGGTCCCACGTCGCCTCGTCCACGACGCGAGTCCACACGTGCTGCCAGTCCTCGAGACCTGTCCGCTCCGCGATCGCGGCGCGGCGCTGAGCCGTCGCTGCGTGTCCGTAGTGCGCCGCAGCACCGTCGTCGTCTTTCGTCGCGAGCTGTAGCAGACACGCGATACCGTAGCGCCTGCCGTATGTGAGGCACGACCCGACCGTCTGCGCGTAGAGGTCCGGCGGGATCATGGGGACTGAGACCATCGCCCACTGTCCCGACGCGTGGAGTGCGACAGTCGTCACCCATATGACACCGCACACGTCCCGCTCGAAGCCGCCCCTTTCTGTGTCTCGCACCACGTTGTCGAGCACGTCGAGGCCCGGCCCCGACGTGAGCAGCACATCTTCCGCTGCGACGGCGCCGAGGCACGCGTCCAGCGTGTCTCCGAGCGATGCGTACGTGTACTCGTAGCTCCCGCCCTTGCGGGTAGGAACCCGCGCCGTCTCCCCCTTGACGACCGATTCGATGTTCATGCGAGCGCGGATCAGCGCCCCGACGATCTTGTCACACGGTTCGCTGACGCGTACGGTAGGCACGGGGACGGCCGCCCACTTCTCACCGAGCGGCGGCATGACGACCTCCACAGGTGAGGACATCAAGGTTGAGATCGTCGCACCGACGTGTGGCTCATTATTCGTCGGCCCCACGTAGGGTGGCGGTGGTGTGGACGGCGGCTGCTTCCTGTCCTTCGGTTCCTCCGTTGCCTGATGCGGTTGCGTCGTCGGGGCCTTTCGGCTCTCGCTCTTCTTCGGCGCCTCGGTCTTCGGTGCGTCCAGCTCTCGCGCCTCCTGCTTTTCCTTCTTCGATTCCATCGTATCGTCCTTTCCGTTCATCTGACGGCGGGCGGGCGGCCCGCGCACGTTGCGCCGCCATCAACCGCCCGTCCCCGCCCGTCGTGCCGCACGTGCGTTATCTCGCCACGCGCAGCGGCCTATCCTGCGTCGTACTTGTGCCACCACTCAGCGAACGCCGGATCATCAAGGTACTCATCGGCCGGTATCTCCATCGGCCCGCCGGGTCCCCATATCTCGATCCAGCGCCGGATGATGCGCCAGTCGTTGAGCACAGAGACCGCGAAGAACTGCAAGCGCAACACCTTGCTGTCGAGGATCGTCCGCGCTCCCGGCGCGACCGGCATGTCCACGTTGGGCGGCGGCGGCACGACCAGCGGTGCAAGTCTGTCATAGCAGGACTCGCCCTCGCGCTTGATCACTGCGTCCACGCCCCACTGCGGATGCCGCAACAGGTACCCGCGCAGCTTCGGCGCGTGCGGCCTGTCGTGGTCCTCCGGTAGCGGTTCGACCATCGTCAGCAGGAACTCCACGAAATCCGACCACTCAGGAACCATTACGTTCCTCCGTCGCGCGGTCCGCTATCAACGCACGCCCGAGCGTGTACGACTCTGCCGCCTTGCGTACGCACGCGGCGACCTGTGTCTGCAACGATTCGCCGGCTCCCAACACCCGCAAGACGTGTCTCACCTCCAACGCGTCCTGCTCGTTCAAAGCGCCCAGCGCAGCCTCAGCAGCGCGGACCATCGTATCTGCCTTCGCACGGAGCGTCCGCGCTTGCACAGCCACCGCCGCCAACGTCACGCGGAACTCGTGATGCGTCCACCCTGTCATGTCCATGTGTCACCTGTCCTTGAGCGTGATGCGGACCGTGGACGGGCCGCGCTCGATCATCGCGCCGGGCGGGAAGATGCCGTCAGCCTGCACCGCCGCCTTGATCTTCGCCTTGTCCGGCTCCCGCTTCACCCGCCAGTAAGCATCCGGCAGCGCGTCCTCGTCCTCGATGATTACCCGTTCCCGGCCACGCACGAGCGACACGGTCACAGGCTCCATCTCGATCCGCTTCACCGTGTTCTCCGTCATGTACTGCGCGAGCGCCTCCTTCCACGCGTCATGTACCGCCTTGACGTGAGCGTGCTCCTGCTTGGCCTTCTGCACTCGCGCGTCGGTCGCCTCAACTTCCTCCTTCGCGAGTCGTTCCACGAACACGGCCAGCACTAAGCGTTCCGAGAGGTCACCGCTCGCCATGATCCTGTGAAGCTCTGCCTTCGCGATCGCCGCCCGTTCCATCGGCGTTGCGTTGTACAGGGCCGTGTGGACGTCGTACGGCTGTTCACCGCGTGCGTACGGCGCTTCGTCTCCTGCGAAGAGGAACCGAATGTCGTCGGCGCTCAACTCAACCCGTAGTGCCTCTTGTCCGTCGAACTCTACCATCTGTATCCTCCGTGTTGCTGCTACGTCTCGTCGTGCCGCGCAAGGAACTCAACGACTGCCTGCCGCACCGCCGTGGTGCGGTAGTAGTCGAGGCCCTTCGCACGCTGCGAGTCAACGTAGCGGTCCAACGCCTGCGACTGCGCCTCCGTGAACGTCGTGCCCACGTAGACGCCGTCATACAGCTTGGGTCGGCCGCGAGTCTCAACCCTCATTCCTCGCGGCCTGACCCGTCTCGCTCGTGCCGCCATGTGACACCCCCTTTCTGGCGGCTAGTTTATACCACCACCCGTAAAATGTCAACCCCTTGTTTTCATGTGAGTCTCACGCCACCGCCGAACGTATGCGGGCGGTGTTGGTTGCGCCTGCGCCCACTCGGGAAGCCAGAAGTACACGTGCTGCCCGATCTTCGGTCGGTCCTTCATCGCTTGTCTCCCTTCTCGAGACGTGACAGCAGCTCCCACACCAGCGGCGTGATCCGATCAAGCTCGTCCGTCATGGCGAGGTCCACGACGTCACGCTCCCGCCGGGACATCGCGAACCGCTGTACCGACCAGCGCCGATACGAGGGTTCGTGGACGCGCTCCACCACTGACCACCAGTAGTTCGACCGCACGGACCCGGTTCGGACGACCCACGCCCGCAGCGAATACCCCGCCAGCACCCGCAACAGCCGGACGGTCTTGCCGTCAAGAATGCTCACGTCATTGGCCCGTCGTGCGGCATCCAGACGCGTCAGCCGTTCCAGCGCGTCCCGCGTGTACCGCCGGGCCGACAGCGCCCGCAACGCTCTCGCGTAGTCCTGCGGGGCGCCGAGGTACACGGCGCCCCGTTCCAGCGCGGATACCTGCTCCTTCCGTATGCCCGCCGCCTGCGCGACGTTCGACTGCGTGACATCGGCGCACAGACGGAGGGTGCGGAGTACCGCACCCTCCACGCGCTCTTCCGTCGGCGGTAGGAACTGCACCGCACGCCACGACCGCCGCGACATCATCGCCTCCCCTGCGCGACCGCGAGTTCATGGAGCATCCTGTCGGTCCACGACCGCCGGTCCGTGGTGTCGGCTGGTCCCATCCAGACGCCGCCCACGAGGTAGTATCGCGACCTGTGCAACTCATAGACGCGCTCGATGACAACGCCGCTGTACAGCATGACCCTCTTGACCGATCCCGGCGAGTGGTGCCCGCCGCCCGTGATTGCACCCTTGCACTCGTACCGCGCCTCGATGCGCTCGACCTCGGCGCGTGTGAGGCGGTGCCGTGCGCCGTTCCGCTTCGTGTGCCCGTTCATCGGTCTCTCCTTTCCGCTTCGCACTGTGCCGCTGTCGCTTTGATCGCGTCGCGCAGCAGGTCCCGTGTGTTTTCGAGCCCATTCGCGAGACCGTAGAAGTACGTCCCCACCTGTGCGGGCAGCGGCTCGGGGTCGTCTCTGTCGATCTTGAGAGCCCCGACGTTGGCGATCGCGCTCCATTCGCGGTCGCTCGTGATCTCCTTGCCGGACATCTGGTGCTCGATGAACTCATCCAGTCGCTCCGCTCGCTGGAGCGCACGTTCGACCGCCATCAGCGCCTCGCACACCTGCGTGTAGACGTCCTCGTACCAGTACTGCCGGACCTCGGGCCTGTCGTATGCGATCAGGTCACCGCATCGGTGGCAGACCTCCGTGCAGGACGGCTCGATCTCGTACCAGCCGGGCGACGGATCCGGGTCGCTCCCGTCCGACTGTCCCATCCGGTCGCGCTCGTCCAAGCAGTCTTGACAGATCGTGATGTCCCGGTGTAGCTCCGGCCCGTCATAGATGTAGCCCACTCGCTTGCTCATTCTGACCCCTCCATTTCATCGTGCCCGCAGAATAGGCACTCGTCGAAGCCTTGCAGGAACGCCATCGCCTCGCGGGCGCGTAGCGGCCCACCGATGAGCCTGTGAGCGCCGACGGCACGCATGGGATGTAGGTGCGCGTTCGGGTCCGCGCTGGCATAGTATATGCGATAGACACGCGGCCTCGGGGCTCGCGACGGACCCTGATCAACGATGATACGGTCGCCGTCGTCGAGCTTCTCGCTGATCAACTGCGCCCACCGTCGCAACTGCTTGTCTGTCACTCGGATTCTCATTCGTCTGCTCCTTTCTCGACCCGTACCATGTCACCGATCTTCAGCCTGTGCGGCTCGCCGCGTGCCTCGTCGATCACCGCCGACACGGCATCTGCGATTGTGACTGCGGCCTTGAGGATGCGAGCGCCTTCAGCCTTGATGTAATCCACGTCTGCGTGCCACGACCCGAGGTACTCACCGCCGCCCTCAACGGTCATGCCGAGCATACGGCAGGCCACCATCGCCGTCGCCTCTGCCTCGGTCTCGCGCTGACCCCGCGTCGTGGTCTCGTGCCGGTTGCTGTGGTCGAGTACGTTGTGAGCGCACTCGTGGACCAGCGCGTGAATCGCTACCGGTCGGTCCTGCGCGTTGTAGACCTTGCCGTTCTTGCCGTTCGTGTGGCCGCCTACCGTGTTCACGCGGTCGTCGGTGACGATGTCGTGGACCTCGGCGGCGTACTGCTCAGTCGCGGCCCACAGCACGTTCATGTCGGCGGCGTACGCCCGGAGCGGTATGTCCAGCTTGAACTCCGCGCCGTCCGTCTGGCTCACGTCGAAGGTCTTTCCGGTTGTGAACCCGCGTAGCCACTCGACCACCTTGTCCTCGCCGTCATCTTCAATGACGCGCCGTCCCTTGATCGGCACGAACACCATCAATCCGTGCTCGCCCTTCTTGACGTGTCGCCCGAGCGTCTTCCACGCCTTGTAGCTCGCGCAGAGCGTAGCGTCCGGGCGCTGTGCGAGGATCAAGAGGGTGTTGCACAGCGAGTAGTTGTGGAACCCGCTCTGCCACCGGGCCGCCCATTCGGTCAGGCGGCCGGGGTCCGTGACGATCTCACCGGCGACGTCTTCGAGGTATCGCGCCGCACGCTCTCGCCACGCCTTACGCTCTTCGAGTGTGTATTCGTTCTTCCGTGGCATCGGGGCCTCCTTCGATAGTGCTACACTCCGCGCTCCATGTTGAAATCGGCGATCCAGTCCTCCCAACACCGCTCACATAGGACAACCGCGCCAGAGGGACTGCCCGGAACGCCGACCACGTAGAACCGCTCTCCGTCGACGAACTCAGCGCCGCAGTCGTCGCACGACACATCATCGTCGGGGTGGTACCGTACGACCCGCACCGTGGAGCGCGGATCGTTCTCTTGGTCCAGTGCGACCTCGTAGCAGGACATCGTATCCTCCTTGCTTCGGCCTACTCGTCGTCAGCAGCCCATAGCTGCATACACGACTGACAGAGCAGCACGTGTCCGCTCGGCGTACCCGATGCATCCAGCACCCACATCGTATCGCCGATGCGGAACACGCGCCCGCAGCCGTCACAGTCCAGTACCTCGTCTCCGCGATAGGTCACGCGGTGCGCTCCGGTCATCGTGATCGGGTCGGTCTCTTCCGCAAGTGCGACCTCGTAGCAGGACATCGTGTCCTCCTTGTGTCCGTTCGGGCTCTGAATGTCGTAGAACCGTAGCTTCCTCATGTCGTCCCCCTAGAGCGTAACGTCCCTGTGCCTGCCAGCGTTCGCATGATTGAACATGAGGCCGATGTAGATGCCGTTGAGCATCGTCCGGGTCTCGCGGGCGCTGAGATTAGTCGCCAGCACGTCCTCGGCGCGGCCGGGCTCACTGAATGCCGCCGTCACCTGATAGCGGCCGCCCGCCAGCGCGGTCACGATGACCCGGTACATACGCCTGTCGCACAGGTCCATGTTCAGCCCGTTCACCATCGCGAGCAGCGTCTTATACGTCGTGCGTCCTAGCATCATGCCCTCCCGCCTTGCTTGTTCTGCACCCTGCTGATCGCCTCGGCCGCCGAGAGACCCTCACGCGTCAAACCGACCATATCGAGCTTACCCACACCCGGCCCGCCGTCGTCGTCCGGTTCCGAGTATGCGAGGCCCTTCTTGATCAACGAGGCGATGACGCCGCCGATGCTGGCGGGCTTCACTACCTCACACTGTTCCGTCACCGAGAACGAATACACCGGGCTGGTCGGCCACTCGCTGCAGAAGAAGTTGGAGCGAGTGACAGCAAGCAGCACGTCTCGCTCTTTCGGGGTCAGCTTCATCATGCCCTCCGTGTCAGGCGGGCGGTGTCACTCACGCCCGCCGCCTGTGCCGTCTCTACCGCAGGTCGAACTCGATCCCGAGCCGTTCGCGGTAGCTCTTCCAGATGTCCAGCGCCGCCTTCGCAGCACGCGCCGCCTTGTCCGGCGTGTCGTAGTAGCCGATGATGTTCTCGGCGCGGCACGCGCACGGCAGCGTTTCCTGCCGGTCGATCAGCATGTCAGTGCGCCAGACCAACAGCGCCTCATCTGTCTCTGCTGCCTTCGCGCCGAACTTGTACGGGTCGTGGCCCTGCGCTTCGATGTACGCGCCGGGCTCGAAAACGATCCAGCATGTCGGGGCTGCCATCGTGTTCCTCCCGTGTGTGTTGTCGTGACCGTCTTGCTCGCTCATCTGAAACGAAAGTGGTGGGTCAGGTTGTTCGTCGCGGAGCGGACGCCTCAGCGGGTTGACCCTCAGGCTGCCCCTCGCCGACCGGACCGGGAACCTCCCTTTCGGGCACCGCCGCTCGACTTCGCCTCGCTCCTGCTATTCCGGCCGTCCTCTGTTGGCCACCGCCGCCCGCGTCGCACTGGGTCGGGGTCGCGTCCCGTCGAGCCTTTGTTGTCAATGACCGGTTGGTGCTCCCCCGCCGCCCTCCCCTCACCACAACACTAATATATACCACCCCCCCGATAATGTCAATAATAAAATGCAGGTCGGGCAAGAAAAGTCAGCGCCCCGAGAGGCCCCTAGAAGTAGGGGTGTTCCGGGGTCGCCGGGTGCTGTGGGCCGGGTGGTGATCGGGCGCTACGGCGTGATTCGGGTCGGGTTGTCCTCGGTGAGCTTCCTGTGGTGGCAGTCGAGCAGGCGGCGCTCGGGCCGCTCGCCGTACTCGTAGAGCAGGCGATACCGGCGCGGGCGGTAACGGTAGACGTCGTGTTCGATGTGCTGCGGTGTGAGCAGGTTCAATCGCGGCGGCTTGACCGGGCGCGGCGTGCGCTCATAGTGCTGGCGCAGGAGGCGACACCCGAGCTTCGCACGCAGCGAGAGGGGCGGCAGCGCGTGGAAGTACCAGCCCGTCCACCCGAACGTGTGCGCCGCCAGCCATGTGCAGTAGTTGTACCGCGCCTCGCGGTGCCACCAGCCGAACCGGAGCGCCCGCGCAAGATAGACGTCCGAGTGCGCGACCTTGCCGATCATGCCGTCGACGAACTGCGCGGCGATCGCGAGGAAGTCGTACCTCTTGTCCACATAACGGAACGACACGGAGCGCACGAGGTCCGCGAACCCGGGACTGTCCGCAGGTCCGGCGAGCGGTAGCGCGACCACGCCCCATGAGCCACCCTTGTTGTAGTGAGCCCGCCAGTCCGTCAGGATGCGCGTCCCTGCGAAGCAGGATTCCACCACAAGGTCTGTCTGTGCGCCCTCGGGCGTTGAGAACTCAAGCCAGATACCCGTGTGCGTACTCAACGCCAACGGTTCGGAGCCGTCGCGCTGCGCCCACGCGATCGCCTTGCTGATCGGGTTGTCGTACGAGTAGTGGACGAGCACGCCCGCCCGCGTCGGCGTCCACCCATTGAAGTATGGTACTTCGCCCGGTCGCATCATTCCCCCCCGTTCTGCGATCCTCGCTGGCCGACGTGGACGCCCAACAGCGCACCGAATACCGTGATGACGGCGGTGAGGATCGGTAGCGGGTTCTCCGCACGCTCGGCGGCCCGTATCGCGACCAGCGCGACGGTACACGCCAGAATCGTGATCGCAACGCCGCGCCAGAGCCCACGCGTGGTCAGGAGCGACGTCAGCCATGTCAGCCTGCCCTTGTCGTTCATTCGTCGGCCTCCTGTGCATCCATGAACTCGTCACAGGCTGCGGCGGCACCGTACCCGACGGCGGTGAAGAACATCGGGTCTTCGCGTATGTGCTCGCGGTCGGACGGCGACGTGAGACTGCACGTCTCGAGCAGCACCACGGGACAGCCAGCCCACGTGTCCTGATGGAACCTGCGGGGTCGGAACGGCGGCTCTACCCTGTGCGTCAGGTAGATGCTTGTCGTGCCCGTCAACGGGCGCGGATCGAGCCCGTTGTCGTTGGCGATACCTAGCCCGGTCTGTGCGTTGACGTGTTTCACCAGACACCGGGCAAGCGCCCGTTGGTCGTCACTCAGCTTTAGGTACACCACATTGACGCCCGTCGCATACCGGCTCTCGTCGGGTACCATCCCGCCCACGAACACGGACGCATCCACTCCCGCCCACCGCGTGCCCCGCTCGCCCTCCTTGCCGTTCGAGCCGTAGTGGCACTCGATCGCGAGGTCTGCCCGCGCTTCATCGAGCACGTGCGCCTTAAGGAACAGGCTGTCACGCTGCGCCGCTACGTTCGCCGCCAGCCGCACGTCCCACCCGCGCTCGCACAGGTGGTACGCCACGCTCGCGGCGGTGCGTGCCGCCAGCACATGCTCATCAAGGTCTCCGTATCGGTCACGCCACCACGCGCCGGTCCTGTACCCGTGATGACCCACCAACACGACGGCACGGCGTCCCACGTCAATGCCCTCCGTCCATCGTAGCGACAAGCGTATCGACGGACCGTGTGAGCGCCCGGACCTCGCTGCGGAGCGCGACAACCTGCTCTTTCACTTCGCCGCTCTGTATTTCGACGGTCGTCAGCCTGTCCTTGCACTCGGTGAGCGTGCCCTGCGTAGCGGCGTGCGTGACGCGTGCGGGGCAGTTATCCGACCGTGCCGTCATCTCTTCCTTGACGGCAGTCGCGGCGCTTTCGGCGCAGCGCGCCATAATGCCCGGCAGGTTGAGGCCGAACGTCAGGAGCCCAAGCCCGAGCGCCATGATCGCGATGAGGCTGTGCCAGCCGTTCGGGGTCTTGCGGGTTGAAGTCGTCGGCACGGTACCTCCCTATGGCTCGTCGGCTGACCGGAACGCTATCCCAAGCGCCACGACGCCGACCCGCTCTTGCAGCTTCGCAGCTACCATGATCCCCTTCGTTCCGTCGTCCCATTCGTCGTCGCCGCCGGGGCTGAGTAGTGCTTGGTCGGTGTCCGTATCCCACGTGCTGCCGTTCCTCGTGATCGCAACGTCGATCGACGCGCTGTTGGTGTACTCGACGTGCTTCAGGCCGAAGGGCTCATCGTCCACGCCGGTATTGCCGAACGAATGCCAGATGATCCCCGCCATCCGCTTGGTCTCGGGCAGGTGTACGCTCGTCGGGGCATCGACTAGACTCGCGCCGTGGACGTCCGAAGAATCCCACAGCTCTTCCTTCGTGCGCCCGTCGCGCACCTTGACGATGAACCGCTTGTCCGAGCCCGTCGGTAGGTGCTCTGCGACGATCTCGAGGCGCGTGATACTGTCGTCTATATCGCCGAACGTCCCGAGGTCGATGGACCCACACGACGTCCCGGCGGCAACGGCGCCCGTGGTCCACCAGTCCGAACGGAACGTGCCCGCGTCATACCACCCGAGCGCGACGTGGCACGTATCCGACGATGCTGAACGGTGAATCGCCAGAGCGTACGCCACCTGCGACGCGCCTGCGGCCGTTGAGCCGAACACCACGAACCCAACACGCGACGCCGACGCCATGCCGCCGTACGTGGTGACATCCGACGTATCGTTGCTGTGATTCGGGCGATGGACCATGACCTTCACCGGCAACTCGGGGCAGCCGGTTGTCAAACACGGATTCGTGACGATTGCCGCTCGCCACGTCCCGCCGTCGGAACAAGCGATGAGGTACGGTGACAGCCCGCAGATGTCAGTCCAGAACCAGTTCACGTCATTGTCGGGCTCGTCCCACATCGTCATCGAGAACAGCTCCGGTTCCTCTTTCGTGAGGATACCCGGTCCTTGGTCCACATAGACCCGCGCTTTCGACACCGCGAACCCGAGATCAATGCGCGGCGTCATCAACACGCCTTCCTCGTTCTGCGTCACCCCGACGACCAACGATCGTTCCGCGTTGTATTCCCACCCGTAGTCCGGCCAGCCCGACGGGACATCGACTCCGGCCTCCGCGAATGCGTCGTAGTCCATGAGGGCGTTCTTGTGATTCGTCATCGCGCCGTGCCAGAACGAGACCATCTTGTTACTCGACTGCGACGCGGCGTGGCGCCGCCACGTACGGATGATCGGGTACTTGCTCGCATCGAGTTCCCGTGCTGTCCAGATGATAGACGACTGCGCTGCATGAATCTCGCGCTGCAACTCCGGGGCGATGCCCGTCAACGGGTCGCTCCGCGACTTCCCGAGGTCAAACGTGGTGTTGATCGCGCCGTTGCTATCGACGGTCACGGTGTAGGCCGCAGGTACGATCTCGAGCGCCGTCGCGCCCTCGAACAGCGGAATCTTTATCGGCGCGTTGATGACGTTGTTCGCGTAGGGGCGCTCGCCGTAGTCGATCGCCTTGAACGTGACCTTCGCATCTTGGTCCGCTCGTGCGGCCACGTACTGCGTCAGGTACGCTAACCCGTCTGCGGGCTCGACGGCCTGTGGGATCGTGATGTCCTTGATACGCCACGGCTCGTAACTCCCGAGCCCGGACGGCGCGACGTATAGGATCAGATCGCCGCCAGCACACCGCGCTTGGCAGCGCCCAATGACACCGTTCACGATCTCTTTGCGTTCGTACCACGCTTCGAGGTTTTCGATCGAACGCGATGCGCCGGGCGCGAAGCCCAAGTCGAGCGCGACGTCGCTGATCTCGCTGAAGTAGAGCGCCGCGCTGCGCCTGCTGACGTCCGGTGCGTCCGTTTCCCGCGCTGTGATGCCCCACGTGGCGTTCGGCTGCGCCGCGATGCACAAGTCGTCGCAGACGTCGGAGAACCGATCGAACAGCGCGTCGAACTTCGCAATCGTGATGTCAGGGTCGTGGGTGATGAGGTCCGTGTGCGTCGTCGACAGATACGGAGTGGCAGCCGATGGAATGGCGCCCAGCAACGCCAAGAACGCCGCCTTCACCTTGATGTCATCTTCCACGCACACAACCGGGAGGTCTTGGAGGTACTTCCTTGCGCCCACCGTATTCACCGTGATGAATCGCGGGTCGGTCTGCGTCGGGCGCGTGATCCGGTCAACGATGCCGTGGTATCGCGCCGTCTCGCCAGATTCGTTGCCCGCCTGTATCTGCACATAAACGACGACGCCGAGATCGAAGATGTGGCGCCACGTGCCGCTGCCATCCTCACGCCAGAGGTCCTCGTCCTTCACGAACAGCTCGAACTTCCCCGACGCCATGCCGCCCTCCCGCTCGACGGTGAACTCCATGTTGTCGAGCATCGGCACGACGAGTTGCATGGACGAATAGAGCGACGTCTTCTTGTACGGCGTCACCGTGGGGCAGTAGAACTGCACCTCATAGTCGATCAGGCTGCCCATGCGTCACGTTCCGTCAGGGAAGTTGTCTGGTAGTGGATCGTCGTTGCAGTGCACCTTGATATAGAACCGGATCACGCGGTGCCGGGTGTACGACACCCAATCCACTTCCGGGTCCTGTACGCTGTCGTACTGCCACGTCGCTACGACCGTACCGCCGCCCGGTTCGTATCGTTCGTCCACGAGTCGAATGTAGCTGCCCGCGTTATCTTCCAACGTCTCGATGAGATCGTACACCGCGTCCCATGCGTCTTTCGCCGTCTCTCCGGTGAACTCGGCGACCAACGGCAGGATCGACGGTTTGTACCGACCGTCTGCGACGTCGATCCCACCGCTCACGCCGGGCGACATCTTGATTTCGGACTTCTTCGCAGCCGTCCAGCCCTCGATGTCCACATACGGCCCGAGGTCAACCCACGAGCCGGTATCTCCGACTTCGATCTTGAAGGGTGGGAAGTTGTCATACGCCATCGGTCTGCCTCGCTAGCGACGGCCGGAGAGCCCGCGTATGCGGCGTTCGATCTCGTTGAAGATGCGGTCCACGTCTGCTGTCTCGCGGATCGTCACGCCGCCCATGTTGACGTTGTACTCTGCGCCACCGACTCCGCGTGCCATGTACGACGCGCCGTACCCGCCTGCGGTCGCAACCTGCGGGTTGATGATCCGCTCGCCCTCGTGCGTGATGATGGGGACCTCGTGCGGCGGGACACCGCCCGTCGCGAACCCGAACTTCGCCCGGATCATCTTGATCAACGCGATGGTCGCCGCGCCCTTCGCGAGCGCGGGGCCGATCTTGAGCCAGTTCGCCGGGTTCATCAAGCCGCTGATCGACAGCATACCAATGGTCTCGGCCTCCTGTATCAACGTGTTCGTCACGGCCTTCTTCGCCATCGCCTCTACCATGTCACCGAACGCGGTCATCACGGCTTTCGCGACGGCTTTCGCGACCTTCTTCGTCTCCATCACGTTCGCAGCGATCTGGTCGCCGAGTGTGAGCATGAACCCCTCGAGATGATCCTTGATTTCCTCGATCTGGCGCTTGATCTCGTCCATCGCGCCCTGCGCGTTCGCGACGGACTCACGGATGTTCTCCGTCGTGGTCGTCCAGAACCCCTCGACGCCGAACAAGAGGTTGCGCGAGGTCTCGTGGAAGTGTGCGGTGGTGACCGTCATGCTGTCCACGACGCCGGTGTAACTCGTGTTGAGATCGTTCAGCCGTTCCTCGACCCAATCGAGGTTCCGTGCGAGCCACGGCACGCGCTCTTCGAACCCCTGAAAGAGCTTGACCTTCGCCTGCGCTGCCGCGAACTCCAACGCCGCACGCGCCTGCCGCTTCGCCTGCTCGGCATAGTACTCGTCCATGTCCTTCTTCATCTGCTCGAAGTATCCATCGAACACCTTATGAGTGCGGTCGAACGAACGGCGCAACGCCTCTTCCGCTCGCGCGGCGCGGTCCGTTTCGCCGCTCATCAGGCCCCAAAACTCGTCCAAGAACGACCCGAACTTGTCCTTTATGGGTATCGTGTGATCCATCAAGGCGTCGAACGCCAACTCGACAGTCGCGAGGCCCTTGATTAGCGGTTCTTCGAGCAGGCCCCGCTTCCCCGGTGGCTCCGACCAGAGCAGGACCATTGTCTGCCACAAGCTCAGGCTTTCCAGCACTTCAGTGTTGAACTCTTCCATGTCTGCCGTCAGCTCGTCGATGTACTTCCGTGCTGCGGCAGTAGAGAAGGACACCCCGGCCATCGCGAGGCCCAACAGCGCCAGCGGACCAGCGACCGCGCCGAGCATCGGCGCCGCTTTCGCTACCATCGCGAGGAACGCAGTGAGCTTGAGCGTCGTACCAGCGCAGTCGAGCGCGAACCGCTTCATGGCTGGCGACCATTCCCGGAAGCCCAACACGAAGTCACGCGCCTTGTCGATCCACTCCTTCACGACGGGCAAGAGCTCTGTCCCGAACTCGATCGCGACGACACCGATGCTGTTCTTCAACACCTTGAACTGATTAGAGGCGCCCTGCATCTGCCGTTGGGCCATCTCGTAAGCGTTGTTGGTATCGGTCACCTTGCCCAACAGCTCGTCGAAATACTCCTTGCCGAGCGAGGTCATTCCAAGAATGGCGGTCGCGCCACGGATGCCGAACGCTGCGATCATGTCACCCGCGTCGACGAACGCCGTATTGAGGTTCTCCAACACATTCCCGAGCCCTACGATCTCGGGCCGAAAGTCCTTCATCTCGAGGTTCGTATAGCGCAGCGACGTGCGGAAGGCTTCGTTCGGTCGGAGTAGCGCGGTGACGATTCGCCGGAACGACGTCCCGGCCTGCGAGCCCTGCAAGCCGAGATCGTACATCATGCCGAGCGCGGCAGCGGTTTCTTCGATGCTGATGCCCGCCGCGTGTGCCATCGGCGCAGCGTACTTCATGGACTCAGTGAGCTTCTCCATGTTCGCGAGCGAGCTGCCGATGACCGCCGCCATCACGTTGACAACGCGGTTCGTCTCACCGGCTTCCATGCGGAAGGCTTTGAGCGTGCTGACGACGGTCTCTGTGACGGAGGCGAGGTCCGCGTGTGTGGCGGTAGCAAGCGCGACGGTACCGGGCAGCGTCTGCATGATCTCGCCCGCACGCTGCCCGGCAGAGGCGAGCCAGTACTGCGCCTCCGCGAGCTTCGCAGCGCCGTACACCGACTCCGTGGCGAGGTCTAAGGCGAGGCCACGCAATCGCTCGAACTCCGTCGCCGTCGTCCGCGCAACGGAGTCCATGTTCAGCATCTGCTCTTCGAAGTCAGAGGCCGCCTTCACGCACAAGCCAAGCGCCACCGCGATACCGCCCGCGACCGCAGCGAAGATCGGCCCCGCCTTCTGCATCGCGGCGGTGAATCCTTGCGTCTTCGCCTCAGCCGCAGACAGCGCCGTTAGGAACTGCTTATTCGAGAGCGTCAGGATTGTGCGGAGTTGGAGTGACCGCCCCACACCCATGATCGGCATGTGTGGTGCTCCCGCGTCAGATTCCTAGCCGTGTGATGAGGCTGCGCATCTGTGCGCGTGCTTCACTGTGCCGCGCCTTCGCGGCCTGCCGTTCCATCGTCTCAAGGTGCCGCCGGAGCACGTCACGGTCGACGTCGACGAACGCTTCAAGTACCTCGGTCTTCTTCGCCGTCCCGAACTCTACCGCGACCGCCGTTTCAATGAACCGCCGGGCGTTGCGCTCCCGCGCCATGAGGTAGTACCGCATCATGTCCCGTGCTGGCAACGCCATCACCTGATCCGGCGTCAGGTGTGTGAGGGCCATCACTTCCGCTTCGAGTTCCCGTGTTTCGTAGCCGGGTGCGTAGCGTGCTTCTGCTTCTGCCCCTTGCGCTGCGCGGCGGCCTGCGCGTCTTGCGTCATGCCAAGCGCAAGGAGCCTCGCGGCCCCCCCCACGTACAGGTCCATTCCCGACAGCTCCATCGCACGCTCGGCGATCTTCTGCGCGTCACCTGCGATGAGGTTGTCCATGCACCACTCGAAGTTCTTGTCCTCTCCGTCGATCGCCAGCGCCGCGAGCTTGTAGGTCATCATCTGGTCGGCGAGCACAGTCGCCATGACCTCACGCGACTTCCGCTCATCCTCGACCCCCGCTGCGTCGTCGGCGGCGGCCTGCAACTCTTCGTTCGTCGCGGACGGCATCGCCGCCCTGCACTTCTGGAGCAGCTCGGTGCGCGAGATCGGAGCAGCGTCGCGCATCATCGTGGTGAATGCTGTGTAGTACGCCGTCGCGAAATGGCCACGCGGCTTGAGTACCAGTTCCACGCCGTCTGCAGTCGTGAACACGTCAGTCGAGCCGGACTTTCCCATCTTCGATTCCTCCGCTGTCCTTGTGTACGATCATCCGTCGCCCGTCCTCTTGGACCTCGTAGCCGAGGTCCTTGAACTTCAGGACGACAGGCTTCTTCCCTTGTGCCTTACGCCAATCGCTGACCACGCCGATAACCGTGTCGCGGAGCAGCCGGTGTTGCGTGGCGAAGTCGCTGTTGACGAGCAGTTGCCCCGTATGCCACAGCCGCTTCTTGTTGTGCGCGACCACGTGATTGCCCTGAAACGGCCGGAACCCGAACACGACGACAGGGACGCCAACCTTCTCGCCGGGCATCAGCGACTTGGCGCCCCTGTACACACTCATCGGTGTGCGGCCTTTCGGCTTCCCAACGACCTCGATCCGCACGAAGGAGACAGGTACCGCCGGGTAGGGTTCCACGCTGACGCGTTCCCCGTCCACCACAACGTCTGCCGCCACACTGACGGCGGCCGCCACGTTGATGTCGCTGATCCACCACGCCTCGTTGTCTACATACTCCATCGCGCATCCTCCCGAGCTGTATCATCCATGCCGCCGCGCTCGCCTACGAATCCGTGACGGAACCCACCGTATCGTCCTCCATATCGCCGAGCGCGAGCCACTTGCCCGCGAAGGAGTGTATATTGTCCCGGTCGATCGCCCATTCGCCCGGTTCGATCGCGACCACCGTGTCGAACTGCACCGACCGCGACAGGTGCGTGGAGCCCGGCGCCGTGCCGTACACGATCAGCGTCGAGAGCTCTGCGGGCGTGTCGTCACCGCCGATGCTACCGGCCGATGTGAACGTGCCGTCGCCGCCGAGTACCATGTAGTCAAGGTTCTTGAGCGTCGGCTCCATGAACTCAGCCTCGACCAGCCACCGCTCGACCGACTTCAGCACTTTGATGATGTTCATGTGCCGCTGCGGCCGTGCGAAGTGGTACTCGGGCTCATAGGTAATCTTGACGCCCGAGTTCATCGCGCCGAGGTCACCCGCGTCGATGCTGACGTAACCCGGCCCCGAGACGATGTTGTCGCGTGTGATGCTCATGCTGCGTCACCCCCCTTCGTGGTCTTGGCGGCTTTCTTCACCCCGCCCTTCTCGGTAGCAGCCGCCGTGCTCTTGGTACCTGCGCCCGCCTTCGCGTTCGGCACCAGCCGCTCCATCGGGATGCGGCCCGCGAGCGGCCCGTGGCCTTCACGCGCCCGCACCACGTCCATCGGCGACGGCGGGCGGGTGAGGCGACGCTTGGAATACTTCTTTTTCCGTGCAGTCACAGCACCCCCCTTCCTACGTCAACTCGATCCCAATGAACATTTCGAGCACAAGCAGCGTGCCGTGGAACCCGTGGTCACGGTCGCCCTCGCCCGGCGGGATGTCGTAGGGGCCGCCGTTCGTCAGTTCGCGGCGCTGCGCGATCCCCCCGAGCGTATTGCACCTGATGAGGTTCTCCACCGCACGTTCGATGTCCGACAAGCCATCGGTCGCGGTCAGCCCGTCCTCGATCATGGTCGCGCTGTGCCACCGGCACGCGCACATGAGCCCGTACACGCGGCTGACACGCTGCGCTCCGTAGTCTTCGCTCCCGGTCCCCACACCGCGCCCGATGAGTTCGTTCATCATGCCTTGCGACAGGATGTACACAGACACCGTGCCCTCGAGCGGCGGGAAGAATGACTCACGGCAGATCACCGCGCCCTGCTCACTGTTCCAGCCGTCGATTGCTGTGAGAGTGCCGTCGGCATCCAACGCTTCCTTGAGCGCCAGCATGATCTCCCCGTCCGTCGGGGTCGCGCACGTGTAGCCCCACGTTGCAGTGACGATGAGCCCCGCGACACGCGGCCGCGCCGTGTGGTCTGCCGCGTTCGTCAGGGTGATACGGAAGTAGAGCAGGTCGCCGCTCGCCGCGCCGATGCCGCTGAGGTCGCCGCCGTCGGGGACTGCGGTCCATTCGCCGCCGTTGAGCTTGTATTCCAGCGAGACGCCGCCCTCCACCACACCGTCGCTATCTTCCGACCTGTCGTAGAGCACGTGTACCGTGTCCAACGATCGCAGGAGCGCCGAGAGCGCAATCGCGGTCGTGCGGGTACACGTCCCGGTCCGCTTACGGTAGAGCGTCGGCAGGTCGTGGCCGCTCCCGCCGCCCGCGCCGAGCCACCAGTCCGATTCATCGCCCGTGTTCTGCAGCGCGAACGTACCCGTGTGGCTCCGTGCCATGTAGTCGCACGCGATCCGCTTACGCCCGTCTTGGTCGTAGCTCAACGTCGTCCCGGCCGCCCGAATGGTGACCGTGTACCACGTATCCAGCACCC